>OLOT01000360.1_pt1 | contig 34376 bp, 46 predicted proteins | sample 1671991 | NCBI WGS metagenome assembly OLOT01 (sample SAMEA3136634, study PRJEB25190) | human gut metagenome | biome: human gut; feature: human-associated habitat; material: faeces | place: Austria | collected 2013
GGTGGCCTTGCCGGGCTTGCAGGTCTTGGCGTCCTTGGCCGCTGCGCTGGTGTAGTGCTGTGTGCCCTTGAAGTCGACCACGTCGCCGACTTTCAGGCCGGTCTCGGTGTTGCCGGAGGTCTGGCCGCCGGCGCTGCCGCCTGCGCCCGTGATGCCGAGGCGCTTGTTGACCTCGGCCGCGATCTGGCCGTGGCGGTTGTAGAGGTAGTCGCCCGGGCAGCTCTTATTCGCGTAGTCCCTGTGCACGGTCATGTTGCAGCCGTTCCGGTGGTTCACGCGGTCGTTTTTACTGGTCGACCAGACGAGGCGCTTGATGCCGTTGCGCTTGCAGATGTCGGTCACGAGATCCAGCAGCGCGGCGTATGCCTTCGCGGAGACGGGCCAGTCAGGCGCGCCGCCGTTGTTGGCGACTTCGATGGTGACGGCCCGCTGGTCGTTGGCGTTGGACGAGGTGCACCATGAGCGGTTTGCCTCGTCGACGTACAGGGCGATCCGGCCGTCGGTGCCGATGCCGTAGTTGCTGGACGCCTGCCGCGCAGAGTTGGCGAACAGGTTGCCGCAGGTTTCGACGGAGCAGTTGCCGGCCATACAGTGAATCGTGATGGTGTCGATCTTCTTGGTGCGCTTGCCCGAGTGGTTCGGGCTGAGCTTGGTGTAGACCACCAGAGGGCTGTTACTCATTGTCGTCTCCTTTCCCGCCGGTCAGCTCGTCGAGAGTCTCGTCTGTGACGGTCTCGCCGGGCTTCAGCTTGATGTCGTCGGTGTTCTGGTTTTTCATGGGTTTGCCTCCTTTACAAGCAAGAAAAGGGCGGGCCGGAGCCCGCCCTCTCCGTTATTCGATGGTCAGGCCCTCAGTGTTGAGCTGCTTGACGATTGCCTCGATCGCGTTGACGACGCTTTCCTCGTCGACCTTGAAGCCCTTCTGCTTCAGGAAGTCGAGGACGTACTGCTTCTTCTCCTCGCCGCGGCCCTGTCCGACGTAGAGCTGCTCAGCGGCAGCGACGCCGATCTTTACCCACGCGGTCAGCTCCTTGCGCTGTGCCTCGGTGGTCTGCTTCTTCAGCCACGGGATCAGGAAAACGCTGACGCCGGCGCCGATCAGGGCGAGGGCTGCGTTGACGATGGGTGTGATGTCGATGGTGTTCATCCTTTTGCCTCCTCATTGTTGAGAGTGTCCCCGGACGGATCCGGGAGCGGGTTGCCGTCGGCGTCGAGCCCGTGGCGGTTTCGGCTGATTTTCTCGCCGAGGCTCTTGCCGGCGTATGTGATTAGATAGCCGACGCAGGCGGTGAAGATGGTGCCGGTCAGCTCACCGACCGGGTCGCGCCCGAAGGCAGAGAGCAGCAGAGAGCTGGCCGCGCTGAGCGTTGCCACGCTGGCCGCCCAGTATGCGAGCTTTTTGCTCGCCTCGATTTTCTTTTTACGCTTGCGCCGGCGCTTCTTTGCGGCCATGCTGCTCACCTCCTTAGTCGATGATCGCGTGGATCCCCTGACTGGTGAGGAAGTCCTTCTGCGCGTGTTTGATTTTGGCAGCGTAGTCGAGGGCCGCGTGCATATCCCCGTTACAATGCGCGTCAGGGATGCGCTGCACGGCCCGGGCCGTCGCCTCGCCGAGAGCGATGGCTGCCGACGTGCCCTGAATGGTGATGATCTGGAGATCTTCACGGGCACGCTCTCGGGCCGCTGCCTCTTTCTGCCGTTTGGCCTCCTCGGCCTCCTTTTGCTTCTCGCGCTTCTGGATCCTGTGCTCGAGCATCCAGAAGCAGAAGCCGGTCGCGGCCGTCGGGATCCCGAGAAGGACGACGAGCGCGCCGATGTTGATTTCGATCATTGTGTCACCTCATAAAAGCCGGAGGGCCGCAGGACGCGGCCCTCCTTGTTGTTGGGCTTACTCCTCGACGTCGTCGAAGTAGCCCATGTCGACGAGATACTTGTGCACGCGGGCCTTCAGCTTCGCGGGGACGTTGTCCTCGGTGATGCGGCCCATGATGATCTCGCCTGCATACAGACGTACCAGCATTTCACGCTCCTCCTTTCCTGCAATTTTTAATAATAGCCACGCGAGGGCCCGGGCGATCATTCGCTCGCCCTTTCCTTCGCGGTGCCAGCGTTTGCGGCTGCCTCGATGGCAGCGATGGCGTCCTCGACCTGCTTGCGCAGCTTCTTCGGGACGTCGTTGATGGTCATGGTGGAGCCTTCGCGGGTCAGCTCCCTGACGTACAGCTCGACGATCTTGCTCATGCTGTTACCTCCCCTCCGTCGCCGTAGACCACGTCGGCCAGCTCCATGATGCAGCCCTTCAGCAGCTCGATGGTGTCAGCCTGCTCGGCGATGGTTTTGTCCTTCTTGACCTCTGCGGCCTGTTTCTCGTTCAGCTCTTTGATGCTGTCAGCTCTGTGCTTAATCATGCAAAGTTACCTCCGATCGACTGGATGTAGCAGGTCTCCGTAGCAGGGCCGCGGAGCAGCTTGGCCTTAACCTTGACGCCCCACGCTGAGGCCGTCTTGGTCTTGTTTGTGAAGTAGTGCTTCTGGCCGGTTCTGACCTTCTGCGTGATGTCCTCCCACGTCGGGCTCGCGTCGTTGCCGTTGTTGCAGATCCAGACCTGAAGCGTGCAGCCGGCCGGGAAATTGCCCTGAATGTTGACGAGGGCCTTGGTCGGCATGGCGTCGGCCTCCATAGCGAGGGTCTGCTCGAACTCGACGGACGTGACGGCCTTGGTGAAGGTCAGCGTGCGGGTGACGCTGGCGTCCTTGGCGTCGGTCGCCACGATCTTCAGGGTGTGGCTGCCGTTCACGACCTTCAGCCACGCCTCGGAGCCGATCGTCAGCGTGTTGGTCTGGCCGAGGGTCACGGTGTAGCTGCGCAGCGTGACGCCGTCCAGCGTCTCGACGACGTCGACCTGATGGCCGTCGGCGTCGGTGACGGTGTACTCGTAGGACGGGGCCGCCGTGCTGAAGCTGCCGAGGGCGCTGTCTGTGCCGCTGATGACGGGCGGCCGGTTATTGGTGACGGTGCGGGTGACGCTGGTGGTGTATGCGCTCTCCGCGCCGGCGGCGTCGTATGCCTTGACGCGGTACTGCACGCTCGTCCATCCGTAGGTGATGGCGTCGGTGTAGCTGCGCGAGGATCCCTTGTAGATCTGCGCCCATGTGCCGCTCCCGACTTTGCGCTCCAGAACGTAGCCGGAGAGGTTGCCGTCGGGGTCGGTGGAGGCCGCCCACGAGATGCTCAGGTTCTCGCCGCCGAGCACTTCGCTCGGGACAGTGATGGACGACGGCGCTGTGGGCGCCTGATTGTAGATCACTGTATAGCATCCATCCGAGTCGACGGAGTCGGAGATCAGGAGATCAGAGGACAGATTACAAGCGGGGCGCAGGCCGTCGCCGCCGTCGCAGGCGCTGTCCCCGTGCAGAGCGCCATCGGCGAGGACGAGGCGGGCGTTGTAGGCCGAGCCGGCATAGGCGTCCCGCAGCCAGTAGTACCACGCGGCGCCAGAGCCCGGGTTGCTGGAATAGTTGGAATTGGCGACGCAGGAGGCCGTCACGGTGGCGATGCGGCTGTTGTTGTCGCTGAAGATCGCCAGCTTGCTGCCGCAGACGTGGTCGCCGCTCAGGCCGACCTCAGTGCAGGACAGGGGGAAGATCTTGTCCGTGCAGGTCTCCGTCCCGCCGCCGTCTGTGGAGCTCTTGCCGACCGTGATGGTGGTGTTCAGCAGAGCCGCCCGCTCGTTGGCGGTGAAGGCGTTCAGAAAACCGGCGAGGCCACTGTACGGGTTGACGCCGTTCCAGACGTGGGAGGAGTCCGGCGTCTGGTCTGCGGAGTGCTGTGCGGTGTACCACTGGCCGGCAGCCGCGGGGCTGTTGAGCCACTGGCGCAGGTTCGAGTAGATGTAGCGGTTGTTGCCGTAGCCGCGGCGGTCGCTGTTGCCGTTACTCGGTTCTGTCGCGTCGAAGCACAGCATCTTGATGATCTGGTTGGTCACGAGCGTGACGCTGTTGGAGGGGTAGCCTGCGTGGTTCTTATCGGCCACGATCCAGACGATCGGGCTGCCGTACAGGCTGCCGAACTTGACCTTCGACTTGTTTGCGAGGTTGCTCAGTTTTTGGGCCATGAGTTGTGTCTCCTTTCGGTGATGGTTTGAGCTCCGGGAAATAGCTGAAGAAATAGGCGTCCATGTTCTGCCGCAGGTGGTAGGTGTTGCCGTGTGAGATGTGGCCCGTCCAGCTCGCGTAGGATTGCACGACGCTGTCGAGTGTCATCTTGCCGGAGTCCACCAGCCCGCGGAACTTGCGGATCTTGCGCTTCATGTTGTCGATGCTCTTGGCTCGCACTTTCCTCACGACCTTGCCGGTCTGCGTGAGGTAGGTGTGAAAACCGAGGAAGTCGATGCCGTTCTTCAGCGGGAGGATCTGCGTCTTGCCGTTCAGCCGAAGGCCGAGCGGCTTGATGTACGCCTCGATCTCCTTGAGTATCTGCCGGAGCAGCAGCTTGTCGCTGTGGATGATGTAGAAGTCGTCCATGTACCTGCCATATACGAGGCCGCGGTCATCCCTCAGCCAGTGGTCGAAGGCGTCCAGATAGAGCAGCGCGAGCAGTTGGCTCGACTGGTTGCCGATCGGGATGCCGGGGTCTGGCGTGCTGTCGATTATGAGCCACAGCAGCCACTCAGCGAAGTCGATCAGCTCGGGATCCTTCAGCCACTTCAGGGCCCGGCGGGCCGTTTCGTAACAGTAGGAATGGAGCAGGGTGTAAAAGAACTTTGAAAAATCGCCCTTCAGTACCCAGCCGTCGGCGTAGTCCCACTCGTTCATCGGCCGGGGCGGCAGGCCGGCAGCCTTGCGGGCTGCTTCGTCTGCTGCCTTTCGGCTGAAGAAATAGTGGCGCATGGCCGCAGCCAGACGGTCGAGGCCGTCGTGGGTGCCTTTGCCGATCTGGCCGGCGTAGTTGTCCCGGATGAAGCGCCGGGAGAACGCCGGCTCGAGGACGTTGTCGCAGAGCGAGTGCTGGACGACTTTGCCCTCGAAGTCGATGGCGAGGACGAGCCGCTCCTTGGGCTCGTACACCTTGAAGGGGTAGTAGGGCCCGAAGGAATAGTCGCGCCGCTGGAGCCTCTCAGAGAGGGCGACGGTGCGCTCGATGGCCTCCATGCGGTAGCGCATGGCGGTCGGGTTGTCGCGCTTCCCGCAGCGGGTTTTGCGGTATGCTTTGTAGAGCGCGATGGTGCTGTTTACGATATTCTCCATTGAAAAGTCTCCCCGCCGTGTATAGCTCCGGCCACGCTTTGCGTGCGCCGCCGGGGGCATCGGCGGTCTTGTGTTTACCCATGACCGGGCCGGTCAGACGGCCGCGGCTGCGGGAGGGATATGCCTTCCTTGGATGATGGGGCACAGTGTTCGCCTCCCGTTTCCGGGCGGTTAATAAGTCGGGCGATCCATCGAAGCGGGGCGCAGGCCGTTGTTGCCGTTGTAGGCGTTGTTCCTGTTCAGCGTGCCATCGGTGTTGACGTTGCGGGCGTTGTTGGCCGAGCCGGCACGAAAAAACAAGGCATACCCCGAGGACCGCCTCACTGGTGACGCTTCTGCGCGTCCAGCTTGGCGGCCCTCTCTTTATCGGTTTTGTACCATTTGGCGGTCTGGTTCTTCACGCCGGCCGCCATCTTCGCCCAGTATGCAAAGGCGTCATCGCCGAAGCCGCTGAGGATCTCATGCGCGAGCTCGATGTGGTGGATCAGCTTTCGGCAGTTGCGAAGCGCCGACCGCTGCGCGCGATACCTGAGCTCACGCTCCTCGGGATCCGTCAGAAGCAGATCGTTGGCCTCCATCAGATCGGCGACGAGGTCGCTGGCCTCGTTCATCATCCTCTGCGCCAGACCGAGCCGCTCCTTCTTCGGGAAAACGGCCGGGTTTCTGGTCTTGATGTAGGTGTGTTTCTCGAGCTCCTTGGCGTCCGTGATGACCTGCATCTCGGGCAGTTTGTCACGGCCGAAGGGCGGGCGGCCTACATTGGCCCGCTCGTATGGCCGCGAGTGTCCGTTGCTTGCCGTAGTATCTCACCTCCTCGCCTTTGATTGTGACGCGGGCGCTGCTGCCGTCGTAGGTCTTGCCCTGAATGACGATGACGCCGTCCTCCCGCTTGCAGCAGGAGCAGGGCAGGGCCAGCTCGACGAACAGGTGCGCGATGATGCAGGAGGCTTCGGCCGGTGGGATTGGGGTGTAGTTGTAGCAGTTTCCCATCAGCACTCGAGCCTTTGAAGTGAAGCGTTCCAGACGCCAGACTTCAGCGTGATGCCTGTTAAGTCTGCGAATGTGATCTGGAACGGGTTGCTTGTGATGTCGCTGAAAACGGCGTCCCACAGCGTTGCGATCTTGCTGGTGTTCTGGCCGACCGCGTTGCTCAGGTCGTTGGCCGATGCCTCGGCAGCCTGCGCGATTGCGATGGCCTGCCGGGCGAGTGCCAGAGCCTCCTCGGCCGTAGCCTGCGCGCCGAGGGCGATGGCCTTGTAGGTCTCGTAGTCCTCTTTGGTGGCGTAGGCGTCGGCGGGGATGTAGGCGGTCACGTTGGTGGCCGTGCCGATCGCGGTGACGATGTCGATGGTTTTCTCGACGATGGTGGCGCCGCCGGAGGGCGGGATCCACTCGGCCAGATCGCCGCAGTTGCCGTAGCAGTACAGCACCTCGCCGACCTCGGGATCGGGATCTTCGGCATAAAGGCCGAGCTCGCGGTAGTAGAAGCCATCGGTCTCGTCGCCGTTGGTGAAGATGCCGCCGACGGCCACGGTGCCGTCGCCGTTGATCTTCAGCTTCGTGATGTCGACGGTCGCCTTCGGGCTGACCACGCCGGTGAGGGTGCGGGGCGTCTGGCCCTCCTCGAGGTAGCCATCGCCGAGGACGATCTTGGTGTAGTTGATCTTCTGGCCGGCCACGCCCTTCGCCAGAACGATCAGGCCGGCGGTGGTGATGTCGTTGTTGATAAATGCAGCCATGTCTATCTCCTTTCCTTAGTCTGAGATGACCGCCGCGTCGGTGCCGATGCTGACGGTCTCGCGGTTGTTGTCGTGGACGACGGCCGCGTGGTAGATGTGGATCTCGTCGCTGCCCATGACGTGCACCTCTTGGGTGTGATCCCTGACGGCCATGCCGGAATAGAGGAACATTTCGCCGGTCAGGCAGATCAGGATCGCGTCGAGCCACGAGCTGCGGCGCTTGACCGTCCGCAGCAGTTTCAGGAACAGGTCGAGGTTGCTGTTGACGAGGCTCGGGTTGTCGCTCAGCACCTTGAAGTGATGCGGCTGCCCGCCGTACTGATACCACTCCCTGACCTCGCCGGTGCCGAAGTAGTCGGCCACGATCTGCTCCACGGCGTATGGGGTGCCGAGTTTCGCGTAGACGCGGTCGCTGCTGCGGATGACGGCCCGCTTGACTGCGATGGGCGCGGTGCTGTCATACCACTGGATGTTCAGCTCCCACGCCATTTCGTCGAGCTCTGCATCGTTGAGCTGGTCGATCTTGTCCCACCTGCTCAGGAGCTTCAGGCGCGCATAGGCGTCGCGGCTGATGATGTCGCAGCCGGTGGCGAGGCCCTTGTCGCTGCCGTCCTCCTGCATCCACGCAGGCAGCAGCTTGACCATCTCGGTCTCATTGAGCCGCATTTACACCACCTCACTCTCGACCTTGTGGCTGACAGTCAGGTGGCCGCTGAACTTGGCGACTTGCGTGTCGTCGAGGGCCTTGTAGGCCGGCTTAACGACGTCCACGCGGAAGGCGCCGGTCAGGTTCTCGCCCCACGAAGGCGAGAGGATCCGCTTGCGGAGCTGGTCGGGGTTGATGTCGCGGCCGAGGGCTGCGACTTGCCACTCGTTGTAGCGGTCGATCGCGCCGCCGGTGCCTTCGACGTTGGCGATCACCTCGGCCTCGTTCTTCGGCGTGGTGTAGTACACGATCTCGATGTCGTAGGTCTCGACCTCCGGGGGCACGGCTCTCACTTTGTCAGTGAGCGGCCGGATGTCCTTGGCGTTGACCACGTCCAGCACCTTCGTCAGCATGGCAGCGTCGGGGATCCCGCCGCCTTCCAGCAGGGGCACGATCTTGACGCAGCCCTCCAGCGTGCGGGTGATGATGATGTCGACGCTCTCGGCGGCCGAGAGGCTGCCCTTGAGCGTGATGGTCAGCAGGCCGTCGGTGTAGTCGACGGTGTAGTCCGTGTCCTTGACCGCCGCCGCGCTCTGCCCGTGGGCCTTCACGACGAGGGTGTCGGTCAGAAGTGTGCCGCCGCCCTTGAAGGCTTTGCCGTCGTAGACCGCGAGGGTCTCGCTGACGGTTTCCTTCTCACTGACGGCCTTTGCGTCCACGATGGAGCTGTCGGCCGTCATTACCCAGTAGATGTAAGCCTGTTCAGGGCCCGCGGTGGATCTCTTGGCGGGTGCCAGACGGATCCGCTCGCGGAGGCGGTTGTCGCCCTCGGTGGTGTAGGGCTCGCCGTCATCGCCTCCGGCCGTTTCGGTCAGATTGGTGACGGACTCGATGTATGGGATCAGGTCGACGAGGGTGGCGATCGTGCCGGCTGCGTAGCCGTTGAACTTCGTGCCGTTGCTCACGGCCGAGGTAGGCACCTCCACAGAGTAGGCGCCAGCTTGCAGCACAGCGATCTCGTCGGTCGCAAAATAGTTTTCGCTGTCCGGCGTCACCTTCGTCCACTTCGGAATGATGATGTTTCTCTCCTGCGGCGTGGAGACAGAGAAGCGCATGGTCGTCTTGGCCGGTGTGCCTTCCAGTCGTTTCACGTCCTGCCGTTCGCCGATGGCGTCCAGCACCTCGCCCCTCGCATAGCGGAGGAGCGTCTGCCGGCCGACGTCGTTGAGGCTGTTGTAGAGGGCAACGAACACGGGCACGAGAGCCTCGCCGAAGATCCGGCGCTCGTCGCCCGGGTAGAGCGGCTCGCCGGCGCCCTTTTCGAGCTCGGTGATGATGGTCTTGTATAGGGTGCTCGCGTCTGTCGTGGTGAGTTTGATGTCCTCGCCGTAGGTGTTTGTCGCGTCGCTCACGCTGTTCACCTCCTTCATGTGATGTTGTCGATGCTGGCTCGCAGCTCGAAGTCGCCGGCCTGAGCGGTCAGAGCCTTCAGGTCGGAGTCGCTGAGCTGCACGCGGGGCTCGTAGGTTTCCACGAGGAACTCCACGTCGGCGGCCAGATCTGTCGCAGCGGTTTCGCTCGGCTTGTCGATCAGCGTGCGGTCGATCCCTTTGATGCGCTCATAGGGCACCTCCCCGCGGATGGTCTTGAGGAGGTTCTGCACACAGATCTCGGGCGCTCCGTTGCCAGATGCTTTCATTGGGATCACCTCGCTTTACTTGAGCTGCGCATTGGTTGGCTTTTTGGATGCTTTGGCGCTGCTGGAGGCTCCGACGTTCACAGCCGAGGAGCTGATGCCGAGCTCCTTGTAGGTGGCGATGCCCGCCGCCGACTTGGAGCTGCTGCCGCTCTTGCCGCTGCTGCTGGATTTTCCAGAACTGGCCTTTTTGCTGCTGGCCTCCTCGGCGTATTCCGTCAGGTTGATCGTGATCTTGCCCTTCAGGATCCGGCCGAGGTTGTCGAGTGTGGTGTCTGATAGGCTCACGCCTGTGAGCTGAAGGTTGGCCGGGCCGAAGCGCCGGCCGGCCAGATAGAAGGGGGCATACTGCCCGACCAGCGATGTCCACGACTCGAACTCTCCCCGGGCGTCGCCGCCCACGGCAGACGCCAGATCGAAGTCGAAGCTCATGCTTTGCAGCTTGAGCGCCTTGGTCTTGGTGGCCGGGGATCCGGCCTTGTCGTCGCTGTTTTCCGTGTCGAGCTCGACGCTGGAGGAGACGCCATTCAGGGCGGCGATCCTCTGGCTGGAGACGCCCCACGTCTTGCCGTTCCATGATGCCATGACGGCCATGTCTATCCCTCCTTACTGCGGGCCAGAAGTGCCGCCTCCCATGCTGTCGGTGTGGGTGTGGCCGGTCAGGCTGATGCCCGTGGCGGTCACGTCTGCCGACGGGACGCTGATGCCCTTGTCCTGCATCGTGAGCGCGCCCTTCTTGACGGTGATGTCGCCCGGGACGATACCGTCCCACTCTCCGTCCATGCGGGAGAGGATGATGCCGGTGCCGTCCTCGAACATAGCATAGGCGACTTCTGTGCCGGGGGTCAGGTTTCCCATCTCTCCGCGCAGATACCACGGGATCGTCAGCGGCCGTGTGACCATGCTGTCGGCGGTGCTCGGGAGCACTCTGGCCGTGGTTTTGTCGCCGTTCCTGTCGGCCTTTCCCTCCACGCTGGAGATCTTGCCCTTCTGGATCATTTGGTTGTTGCTGTTCATCAATATCCCTCCAGTGGCTTGCGGAGGTATAGCTTGCTCCGCGTCTTGACGTAGTCGTGCCGGATCCGGCTGATGAAGGCCGTGCCGTCCCACGACTTAACGCCCTCGGTCGCCAGCGTGACCACAGAGCCCGCCGCATAGTCTCGCAGCAGCGAGCCCGTCCAGAGGGTGCCGACGGTCGCGTTTTTGTTGGCGTCCCGGAGGAGGCCCTTGGCGAAGCGGTCGGCCTCGCTCTGGTCAGTCATGCGGAAGGGTAGGATCCGGCGCAGCACCTTGTCGCCGCCGTTCGGGGCTGCGAAGGTGCCGGTCAGGCCGCCGTTGACGGCTTCGGACGAGCCGTAGGCGTTGGTGCCCTCGTCGCGGTACTCGAAGTCATTGGCCGGGGTGATGGTGATGGTGTCGACGGGCTGCTGGCTTTCCATGTACGCCTCGTCGTAGACGACCAGCTTGCCGTCATACACCAGAAACGCCGCGCCCTCGAGGGTGCAGCGGTTTTGAAAAAATGCGAAGTCTGCGAGGTTGTTCTGCTCGACGTAGTCGTAGGTCTGGTCGGTGATCCCGTAGGTCTCGAGCGTCAGGCCGTGGCGGCCGGCGATCTCCTGAGCCAGTTGCAGGAACTTGACCTTTTCCCACGATTTGCTCCGCTTATCCTTCGCAGACTGCGGGACGGAATAGGCCCGCAGGGTGATGATGCCGGACTCGGGGACGACGCTCTCGACGAACATTTTGCCCGTCTTGGCAGCGCCGTCCTCGATGGCGATGGTGTCGCCCTTCTTGGGGTTCCACGAGTCCCACAGCTCGCGGGTGTCGTTGAGCTTGAGCAGCAGCTCGTCGCTCTGCTTTTCGGCGTACATATCGTGATAGCAGCGGTGGACGCTGACGTCCGGGTAGATGTCGACGCCTTCGTATAGGATCTTCACGGCATCACCTCCTCCACGGCGGCAGGGTCTCCGGCGTCTCCACGGTCTCGACGATCGGGATCCGCACAGCCTCGCCGCCCTCGAAGATCAGCACGTCGCTGAGGTCGGGGTTGGCCTCGATGATGGTGCTCGCCATGCGCTCCTCGTTATAGGCGACGAGCGCGATGCTGTCGAAGGTGTCGCCGCCCTGCGCCACATAATCAATAAAGCCGACTGTCTGCTGTGACATAGGCGCCGCCCTCCCTTCTGCTGAGTGCCTCGAGGATGAAGTCGATGAACTCCGGCTCGAGGTCGCGGAGCTTTCGGATCAGGGCGTCCTCGTCGGTGTCGCCCTCGACCTTGATCTGAGGTGAGAAGGACAGGCCGCTCAGGTCATAGACCACAGCCGTGCCCGATCCGCTGCTGATGGGCTCGTAGTCGGCCTCGCTGGATGCGCCCAGCATCCGGCCAGCCTCGGCCCAGTAGGACAGGTTTTGCGAGCGGTACGCAGGGTTGAAGCTGATGACCGCCTCGGTCGGATAGCGCGGATCCTCGCCCGCGATGGACGGGCCACTCGTGAAGCCGCCGGTCGCATAGCCGGAGACGTTGGCGCTGCCGCCGCCTCCACCTCCAAACAGGCCCGCGATCTTGCTGATGACGCCGGAGCCGAAGCTGACAATCTTCGATACCCAGCCGACGATCGTGCCGAGCACGCTTGCGATGGGCTCCAGAATAGCCAGCAGGGGCGAGAGGAGCGGCATGATCGCATTGAGCAGGCTCACGACCGGGGGCAGCAGGGCCTCGATCAGTTGCATCAGCGGAGGCAGCAGCGGCATGATGACGCTGTTGACGATTTGCAGGGCAACCTCCAGCAGCGGGGTGATGACCGGCAGCAGCGCGGCGATCAGGTTCGCCAGCACAGGCAGCACAGTCGAGATGATCTGCGTCAGCATCGGGAGCACGGTGGCAAGGATGCTGGCGATCGGCGGTAGAATAGCCTGAACGATCTGCATGAGCGGTGGGAGTAGCTGCTGTGCGAGGTCGAGCAGAGGCGGCAGGAACGAGCCCACGAGCTGAGCCAGTAGTGGCAGGATGCCCGCAGCCAGCTCCGTGACCATCGGCATGACCTTCTTCAGGGTGTCGCCCATGCCGACGAGGAAGTCCTGCACAAATGGCATACAAGCGTTGAGCGTGTCGGTGATGACCGGGCTGATTTCCTCGAAGGTGTCGGTCAGGATTGGGGCCAACGATGTCAGCGTGTTGGCGATCATCGACGCCATAGGCAGTAGGGCCACTTCGGCCGACCTCTTGACCGCCTCGAAGGCAGAGCCGAGGTCGTTGTACTTGACGTCGTTGATCTGCTGGAGCGCGGCGGCGCCGTCATAGGCTGCGGTCTCGATGTCACCGAGCACGGGCAGGATGCCCGCCTCCAGATCCTCGAACTGCGAGCCAAACAGTGCGACGCCGATCTCGTTGCGCTTGAGAGGATCCTCGAGCTTGTTCAGAGCCTCGACGGTGTCGAAAAATGCAGCCTGCGCGGTCTCGCCGCCGGCTGCAAAGGCCGCGAACATTTTGTCGGAGTTGAGGCCGAGGCCCTTGAAGGCTTCGGCGCTGCTGTCGCTGCCGTCTTTCGCTCTGATGTTGAACTCCTTGACGGCGTCGGCCACTTTGTCGATGCTGAACAGGCCGGCGTCAGCGCCTTCCACGAGGGAGCCCATGAACTGGTCGGCGCTCAGGCCGAGGGCCGCAAACTGCGCCGAGTATTCGTTCAGGGTGTCGAGCAGGTCGCCGTTTTTGTCTGCGCCGTTCTGTGCGCCGGTGGCGATTAGGCCGTAGGCTTCTTCGGCGCTGATGTTGAAGTTTTTCATCAGAGCCGAGGCGGCTCTGGCGCTTTCACTGATGTCGTAGTCGAAGGTGTCACGCAGCACGAAGCCGGCCGCGGTGGCCTGCTCCAGCGCTTCGCCGGCCAGATCGCTCGCTTTCTGCGTAGCGGCCAGCCCTTCGGCCACGTCGTTGAAGTCCTCGCCGAGGTTCTGCGCGTAGATGTTTTTTACACTCTCGCCCAGCGCGTCCAGCTCGTCGCCGGTGGCGCCGGTAGATGCGGAGAGCTGGTTCATGGCTTTGTTGTAGTCGTCGCCCAGCTCTGCCAGATACTTCCCGGCCTCGACGACCGCCTTGCCCGTCGCCACAGCGATGCCGCCCACGGCAGCACCGACGGCAACGGCCTTCCAGTTTACTTTGTCGAGGTGTCCCGCGACGTTGTCCATCGCCTTCCCGAGGGAGGGGTCGATGGTGCCGGCGAAGCTGACGACGGCCTGCATGATCTTGTTTTTGCCTGCCATCAGTGTCACCTCCTTCTGTATTTCCTGAAGTTATTCCGGGGCATTGAGGCGGCCTTGTCGCGTTGCCGCTTGGCCTCCTCGGCTGCCTCGTAGTATTCCGTCAGGAAGTCGGTCAGGCGTTCCCGTCGGAGCTCGCCGACTGAGGTGTGGAAGGCTCGTGAGTAGTCTCGGACGAGCTCTCCGAGCCGCTTTCCTCGGATTGTGCCGCCGACCTCGCCGTAGTAAAATTTCGGCCGATCCTCATAAGCTCCATGACGTCGGGGCCGCTGATGCGTTCGAGGTCGCTGACGTCGATGTCGCTGTTGACGGCGACGATCGCCATCATGGCGAGATAGGCGTGCAGGGAGTAGTCGAGCTCGCAGGCGCCGGCGCTGCCGCCGCCCTTGTTGGAGGTCGCGCGGAGCTTGCGGGCCTCAGCATCGGCAAACATTCCCACGGTGATCGCGTCGGTGTCATAGGTCAGAGTCTTGACCTTTTTGCCGTTGATGGTGATGGGGTTCTGAAGTGTCAGCTTTTCCATGTGTGTCTCCTTTCGATAAATAGAGGGCGCCGCCCCGGAGGCGACGCCCTTCTTGTTACAGGACGCTGCGGATGTCCTTGGCGTAGTCGACGCCGCCGACGCGCATGATGGTGTTGAGCTGGTCGATCAGCCAGTATTCGTTGCCAGCGACGAAAAGCTGGTAGCGGCTGACGGCCAGCGCGATCTCGTTCTCGCTGGCGTTGCCGGGATCCACGCTCAGGCCGGGGATGCCCTTGGAGACGCAGCGGAGGAACGCCTTGCAGCCTTCGGTCTTGGTAGAGCCGTCGGAGAGCTTGACGTCCTGAGCCCAGCGGATCTCGATGGTCTTGCTCGTCAGCTTGACGAGGCTGCGCAGGCCGAGGTCAATGCCGATCTTGGTGATGGACGCCTCCATCGCCTCGATCTGGCCGGGCAGCGGCGCCGTGTAGGTTCCCATCGCCTTGAAGTCAGCCGTCACAAGGTTGACGGGAGGCAGGGCGATGGTCACGTCCTTGGCGGCGAGAACGCCGTCCACATAGACGGTATCGGCGAGGATGGGGCCCTTCAGGTCGAGCCACAGGTTTGCCATTACTCGTCACCTCCTTCGTAGTAGACGGAGAAGCCCGCGTCGGTGTAGGCGACGTAGACGCTCGCAGACTTGAGGGGCGGGGTCGGGGTGACGGCGATGTCCCAGCGGAAGTCGCCATTCATCACGTCGGTGGTGCTGTTCTCGCTCTCGAGGAACAGGATCACAGGGGATCCGAGCAGCGCGCCCATGCTGACATAGCCGTCGAGCTTCTCCTGCTCGCGGTTGATGATGCGATCCTTCAGTGCGCGGGTCATGGGCTCGTCGATCTCCGGGCTCCACTCGCGCTGGAATCCGTTGGTGATGTGCATGAGCATCCGCATGGAGACGTCGAAGATCGCGCGGGGATCCACGTCTGCGCCGTAGGTGTAGGCAGCCGTGTGGTCGCCCCACAGTACCCATTCGCCGCCCCATGCCACGGCGGTGCTGATGCCGTTCTGCGTCAGCTCCTTGCCGCTCTGCTGGTCAAAGCCGCGGTTTTTCGCGTTGGCGCCGAAATACTGCTTGATGACGGGGATCGCCTTGTTGCCGCAGGTCTCCATCGGGACGCTGTTGTGGCTGAAGTCGGCGCGCATGAGCTCGACCACGGCCAGCGTGCTCAGGTGGAACACGTTGCCGAGGTTGTCCACAGCCTGCGGCCAGTAGACCTTAGAGCGCTCGCCGGTGAAGGCGTTGGCCTTCTTCCATGCGATCGCCTTGGTGATCGTGTCGACCGCCTGCGCGGTGCTGTCCACGAGGGGCAGGTCGGCCACGACGAAGGCGTCCCAGTGGCCGTTGATCTTCTTGCAGGTCGTCAGCATGGCGTTGTAGACGGCAGGGCTGTGACTCCAGCCGGGGGCCGCAATCAGATTGCAGACCGCGAACTGCTCGGGATAGAGCAGCGCGATCGCGCTCAGGCCGCTGTACTCGCCGGAGGAGGTGACGCCGCCGATGATGTCGCTGTCTGCGATCTCGGAGTCGTCCACCTCACTGAAGCTGGCCGTCAGGCTGCCGGTGAGCTGCGCGTCGTCCTTCAGGCTGGTGATGATGACCGTGCCCTTGGTGAAGTTATAGTCCACAGCGTAGTCGGTGCCCTCGACGTAGTTGCCGCTGTCATTCTTTGCGATGGTCAGGGTGTCGAGGATGATCTTGTCGCTGGCGAACTCGGCGCGGCCGCCGGTGAAGGTGAGGGTCTTGGTAGTGGCCGTCTCCTTGCGGTGCTTGCCCGCGGAGGGGTCGAGCACATTGATGACGTAGATCGGGCCGATGTTCCCGAGGGTGTTGTTGAAATGCGCGTACACGGCCTCGCACAGGGTAAAGGTGCCCCAGTCGGACGAGTAGCCGATCTTCTTCTGAGCGTCGACCAGACTGGTGATCTTGATCGGCGCGTTGATGATGCCGGCCTCGCCGAAGCCGCGCACGAGGTTGACGGGTGCCGTGCCGATATAGACCGGCGTGGTGCCCGCCTGCACGGCGCTCTGTGCCACGGTCTCGCCGATGTGGCCGTAGGCGCCGTAGAGGTATTCGTTTGCCATCTGCTTATCCTCCTTTGCATGAAATTAGAGCAGCCGAGCGGCTGCCCTTAAAGCAGGTGTTGGTAGCTTTTCGGGTTGCGGGTCAGGGTCTCCTCGACGGAGAACTCAGCCCATGCAAACCAGTACGGGTAGAAGTCGGGGACGGCGTCTTGCTCCGCGACGGGGCCGAAGGTGATGCCCTTCTCCTTGATGACGCGGAGGTCGCCGAGGTACTCGGCGTTTTCAATCAGCCGGAGAGCTGTGTCCACAAAATTCCATGCGTCACGCCAGCCCTCTCCGTTCTTCACGAAGTAGGAGGCCGCCGCCTCGTTGTATTGCTGGATGTAGGTGCCGCTGCCGTCGCCCTTCGGCTTGAAGATGTCGGGCCCGTGGTAGCCGGGATCCCACGCTGAGAAGCAGAGCCGGATCTTGATGTCTCGGGCACTCTGAAGCAGGTCATCGTCGCCCTGAACGATCTGCACGCAGACCGACGGGATCGGCGCGGCGATGTTCGGGGGCGTCCTGTCCTTCGATGGTACGAAAAGCGAGAACGCGGCCGGGTTTACCAGCTTGTATGGGTAGGAGGCGTCCGTTGCGTTGTCGTCGGGGAGCTTCAGCTTGACCAGAGGGCAGACCTCGGCGGTCAGCCAGTCCCGGACGGTTTCGATGCTGTTGACGATGGACATGGGGCACCTCCTACATGGTGACAGTCTGGCCGAGGGCCACGGTGGCGATCCCCATGTCCTCGCTCCAGTCGTTGACGATGTACTCGCGGCCGTCGACGTTGAGCCCTTCGCCCGCCGGGCGCCGAGCGGGCAGATCCTCGACCGCTGCGTAAAGCAGCAGAGAGGACTCCGCGACGCTCAGCTCTTGCCCCCCTTGGCGTTCCTTCAGGGCGTTGTCGTCCAGCACGGCGGCGATGGCTCTGCCTTCGACGGTGTGCTTCTCACCGAACTCGTCGAGATTGAGAAACGTGCGCCGACGGTCAGCCTCGACCATCGCCTTGAAGCTGAAGGCCATCAGACGGGATCGGCGGCGCCGATCTGAGGGGGCTCCTCGTCGTCGGCACCGTCATCAGGCTGCTCGGCCTTGGCGGCCTCGATGGCAGCGATGACGTCGGCCTTCTTGCGCATAGCAGAGGCGTCCACGCCATAGCGCGCGGCCACTTCCTTCAGCTCGTCGAGCTTCATGTCCTCGTTGTACTCAGGGGCCTCGTCGGCCGCTGTGTTGGTGCTGGCAGGCTCGTCGGCGTCGTCGCCGGGAGCGGGTGCGGGTGCGGTCTGCTCGGCAGTCTCACTCTGCTCGCCGATGTACTTGGCGACGCCTTCCTTCACCAGACGGGCCTCCAGCTCGTCGTCGAACTTCTGAGGGCCGTCTGCTTCAGTGATGGGGATCACCTTGCGGCCGTTATAGTAGCCGAAGGTGCCCTTGATAATCTGGATCATGCTCTGCTCCTTTCTGCTGCGCTCAGTCCGTCAGGACGTCCGCAACGATGAACGGGTTCTTGTTGTTGGGGATCATCAGCGGGCGGCTGGAGATGGTCAGCGTGCGGCTGTTGCCTTCGGCGCTGCTCACATACTTCGGCACGCGGCGGCCGGCGTAGGTATGGAACTCGCCGTCGCTCTGCTCGACCTGAGAGACGGCGCCGTAGGCGGTGCGGCCAGCGCCGGGAGCGGTGAGGACGCACTTGCCGGACGGGATGTAGAGCTTGTCGTTGCCCTCGTCGTCGGTATAGGTCAGGTCGTAGGAGATGACGCTGATGATGCGGCCGAGGACGTTCAGGCGGGCCACGATGGCAGCGCCGTCAGGCAGCAGTTCGGGCTCCACGTTGCCGATCTCGATGCGGCGGTTGTCGAGGAGCTTCTGCACGGCTGCGTCGTTGATGATGGTGTCAGCGACGTCCAAGGAGCAGACCAGATCAGAGGCGCGGAGACCGCGCTTGGTCAGCATACGGATCATGGCCTCCAGATCCTTCAGGATCTTGCCGCCGGTGGCGTCCCACTTGGTCGTCGGGGTGTAGGTCGCGGGGTTGCTGGCCTCGGAGTAGAAACGGATCTCCATCTCGTCGGCCTTGTCGACGTCGTCGGCGATGTGCTTCATCACGCAGCCGTTGGTCAGCATGGTCTCGGCGGCCATCGCTTCTTCGCGGTTGGTGATGAGCTCGCCCAGCTCGTCAGCGTCGCGCAGGATGAGGGTCTGCTGGCGCTGCTCAGGGGTGAGCTGAGAGTAGAGAGCCTCGCCGAAGCCACGCTTGCGCAGCTCGTCGAGGGTCAGGACGCGACGGGGAGCCACGAAGGGCGGGGTGTAGCGTTCCATATTGTAGCCGGCGCGCAGGACGGTGACGCCGCCCTTGCGAGGGGCCACGAAGGGCGCCAGCTTCTTGCTGCCGTCACGGAACTCGACGAGCACGTCATCGGTGGCGAAGATGTCGCTCGCGTCGTTGGTGGGGAAATAGCGGTCACGCAGGAAGGTCGCGGCAGGGGTGAGCTGCTGCACGGCCATGAGCAGCGTGTGGGTGTCGTAGAAGTTAAAAGGCATTTTGTTGTCCTCCTTCTCTTAGTATTCGATGGCGTCGGAGAGCAGGATGCCGGCCTTGCGCAGCTCCTCCTCGTCGGTCGCCTTCAGGGTGTAGCCGCTTGCGACGGCCAGCTTGTTGCGGGCGAAGTGGCCGGTGCGGTAGGCCAGCACGGTCACGTCCGCGGTGGTGCCGACTTCCACGTCCTCGGCGAGGATGCAGTTGGCGGTCAGGGTTTCGTTGGTGGTCGCGGTGGAGCCGAGGATCACCAGCTTGCCGTCGACGGCGGTGCCGGCAGACAGGGCCAGCACGGTGCCGCGCTTATAGGTGGCCGCGGCGGTGGCCTCCTTGCGGATGGTCACGGTGAGCACGTCAGCGACGGGCTCGTTGGCAACGATCAGGCCGTCATAGCCGACGTTGCCGAGGTTTTCGTCCAGTCTCTTGCTCATTACTTCTTACCTCCGTTCTGAGACTTGGTGGAGTTGTAGAGGCCGACGATGGCGTCCACCTTTGCCTTGTCGTCGTTTTCGCTGCCTTCCTCGCCGCCGTTAGGGGCAGCGCCGACGCCGGCAGCGCCGGACTCGTCGTTGTCAGCCTTGGCGTCCTTCAGGTGCTTGGCGCCGAGGGCCGCCTGCTTCTGCATAGCCTTGAGCGCGAGCTGCTCAGCGGTGCAGGGGGTCTCGCCGTACTTGGCGTCCCTGACGAGCTGCGCGTCGCCCACGCTTGCGGCGATGCTGTCGATGGCCTCGATGCGGGCGCGTTCCTGCGTTCTGGCAGTTTCGGCCGCCTGCTGCTCGATCTGAGCCACGACGTCGGGGTGCTGTGCTCTCATTTCTTCGAGGGTCATGGTCTTGTTGTCCTCCTTCTTGGGGCCGTCGTTCTTGGCGGCCGCGTGTTTATTTCCAGCCGCAGGGGCGGCGTGGATGCTGTTGTCGATGGGGATCGTCCCCGGGATGTGTCTGAAGCCCTTGACGTCGTGCCGGATGCCGGCGACGAGGAGCACCTTCTTGTCGGCGCTCAGGGTGACGTCTGGGCCTTCGTCTGTGAGCAGGGTGTCGGCAAAGCCGTTGTCAATGGCCTCCTGCCCGACCATCCACGTCTCGCGGGTCATCATGCTGCGGAGCTGGTCGACCTCGAGGCCGGTCTTGGCGTGGTAGATCTCCGCGATGGCCCGCTCGCTCGCGTCGAAGTCCTTCTGGAGCTTCTTCAGGTCTGCGAGGGTGTAGTAGTCGTAGAGCAGCCCGGCGACGCCGTGGATCATCACCATGCTGCCGGGATAGACCTGTACCTCGTCGCCCGCGCAGGCGATGACGCTGGCCGCGCTGGCCGCGATGCCTTCCACGACGACGACCTTGTGGCCGGTCAGTCCCTTGATGGCGTTGTGGATGGCGATGCCGGTGTAGAGGTCGCCGCCGCAGCTATTGATCTTGATGGTGATGTTGCTCTTGCCCTTGACGGCCGCGAGATCCTCCATGAAGCTCTCGGGCGCGATGTAGAGGCCGGGCTCGGGCTCGCCCGTCCACCAGTCCACAGGCTGACGGCTCACGACGTCGCCGTAGAGGGTGATCTCGCCCTCGTCGTCGCCGATGCTGGCGACGTTCCAGAACTTGATCGGCGTGCCCGCAGTCTGAGGCCCGGCGCAGAGCCGGGGAGTGTTATGCGTTCTCATGCTTGTCTCCTTCCTTGATGCTTTTGATGGCCTCGGCGACGATCGCCTCCCGCAGAGCTGCGGAGATCGTGCCGCTGGCCGCTGTGCTCTGGTCGACCTGCCCCTGCGCTGCGCGCAGCTTCTCGTTTTCCCGAGCAAGCTGGTCGACGTTGGCGTCCCACTGACCGCCGTTGAGTCGGATGGTCGCCTGCTCTCTGGTCGTGATGCCTTCGCCGATGGCGAGGATCTCGGCCGTGATCTCCTTCGTCGGGTCGAGCTGTCCCTGAGAGGGGCCGATCCACTCGGCGCCGAGGTATGCGGCGCGGATCGCCGGATCTGCGAAGAAGCCCGGGGCGCTGATGCGGCCGCGGGCAACGGCTTCAGAGAGCCAGATCTCATAGACCGGCGTGCAGAAGTCATCGACAAACCACTTGCGTCTCATGCGGAACGCCTTCCACGCCTCCATCAGGGCGGCACGGCTGGCGCTGTACGAGCTGTTGAAGCTCTTGAGCAGAAGGTCGGCCGGGATCTCGAGCGCCGCGCCCACCTGTTCACAGATGGCGCGCAGGAAGGTGTTGAAGCCGCTGGCCGGCCGTTTGGGGTCTGCAAAGGTCACGTCCTCGCCGGGCTCCATGATGTTGATCTGCCCGGGCCCCATCTCGTACTCGTTAGGATCTCGGCTCACCTCCGGCAGGCTGCTCCCGACCTCGTTGAACGGGTTGTCGCCGGCGCCTGCTTCAGTCTTGATGAAGGCCGTGAAAAACGACTCGACGACCGCCGCGGTCAGCTCGCTCTCGGTGTAGCGGCGAAGCTGGAGCAGGGGCTCGATGACCTGCGCGAGGTAGCTGACGCCGCGGTATTGATCCGGGCGCTCGCTCTCCATGACGTGCAGGATGTTCGGCAGGCCAGTCCGCTCGCCGTATGCCTGAACACGGGCCCACGTCGTCGTCGTGCTGCCGAGCTCGAAGGGGTAGGTGCTGCGGATGTGGTACGCCTCGATCTGGCCGTCGCTGTTCACCTCGACGCCGTCGTAGATGGTGTTGCCGTTGGCCGCCTTGCCGGTGGTCAGCAGCATCGGGGTGATGATGCCGGAGGTCGTCGGTGTGGCGACTCGGTCGGCCTCGATCAGATGCAGGCGCAGCGAGTAGGGCGTGAGCGGCGTCGGCTCGTACTGCTTCACGACGGCGAACACGTCGCCGCTGACCAGCCACGAGGAGAGTGCGAGCTGCTGCATGGCTGCGAAGTTGTTGACGCCGGTGGCGTCGCACGCCCTTTTGTTCTCAGACCAGAGGGCGAACTCCCGCTCGGCCTGAGCCTGCCATGCGTCCGCGGCCTCCTGCGTCATGCCGAGCGCCTCGCGGTCGATCCGGCTCTTGAGCTGGAGGCCGATGCCGACGACGTTGGTGCGGTTGGTGCGGATTGCAGAGGTGGCGATCGGGGCCGCCATGTAAAGCATCCGGGCACGCTGCCGCAGGGTGTAGTTGTTGGCGTCGATGTCCTCCTTCGGGCTGCCGCTCATAGCTCTGAAGCCCTTGGTCGCCTTCTTGTGCCAGCTCGCGCCGGCGTCGCCGTAGCCCTTATTCACAGGGCGCGGCTGCTGCCGCCTGTTCTGTGGGCGGCTTCTGCTTTTTCTTTTGCTGATGGTGCTCACCTCCTTCATGGTGAATATGGCCGAGTCGGGAGAAAAGGAGCGAAAACTCCCGGCGTCGGCCTATGAAAAAAGCCCCTTTCGGGGCTTCTTTCACCAGTCTCGGGGCACTACTCCCACAGCTTTTCGCGGCTTCTCGCCGTTCAGTGCGGCCTCGAGGGCTTCGATGTCTGCCTCGAGCTGTTTGATGGCGGCCCGGATGGATCCGAGGTCGGTGTTGTAGCGGGCCAGATTGCGCGAGCCGATGCCGTAGCTCTGGACGCCTCCGTCCAGCATCTCGGCCTCTCGCTTCAGGTAGAGCTCCAGCCGGTTCCTCTTGATGGAGAGCTGGTACTCGATTTGTTCGCGTGTCTTTCTCATTGTGGTCTGTCCTCCTTACCAGTCGTCGAAGGCGTCGGCCCGGTTGTGCCGTTGCCGCTGCCGTCGCTGCTGCGGGGCCTTCGGTTTTTCCTCAAGCCCTTGCAGGCGGCGCTCGATGGCGTCCATGTCGGGGTTGATGATCTTGAGGCCGGCGTTGGCGTAGTCGCGGCAGTCGAGGGCCTCGTTGCGGTTGTGCCCGGGCAGCTTCTCCCATGCCCAGCGGTCGCCGCGGCGCGTGTGCGTGAGCACCAGCTTCTCGGAGAGGAGCCCGTTGAAGAAATTGAGGTCATAACCGGCGTCGGGGTGCCGGTTGAAATGGCAGTATTTTGGCCCGGGCTCCTGCACCTTCAGATTAGCCATGATCGTCGCCTTGCCGGCGTCGACGCCGATGGTGTAGAGCCAGCAGGTGATCCGCTTGTTGTCGCGGATCGGCACCTTGCTCGGGGGCGAGACGAAGGGGATGCCGTCGCCGCCCTTGCCCTTGATGGCAAAGACGCGCTTGCCGGCGCGGGCCCGGCACGCCTCATAGACCTCTTGGGTGAAGTGGCCGCCGGAGTCGACGCAGGTGATGGAGATCTTCAGGCCGCGGCCGTTTTTGAACTTGTAGACGTGGTCGACCACGTCGTCGAGCCGCTGCCAGACCTCCGGGGTGTCCGGCCGGCCCATGATGTAGCCCTTGACGATGCCCCACGTCTCGCCATACTTCCCGTGACCGACTACTTCGTATTCGAGGCGGTTGTCCTGAGTGTCGACGCCGCAGGTCAGCACGAGCACGCCGTCAGGCAGCTCCACAGGGGTGCCGTCCGAGCGGGTGCCGTAGTCCTCGCGGCGGGAGAGCATGGTGTCCTCGTCCTCGAGGTCGCCGCGATCTTCCCACAGTTGGCCGAGCAGGGTGTTGTAGACGACCTTGAGGCGCTGCGGGTCATCCTTGGCGTCGAGGAACTTGAGGACGATCTTCTCCCACGGAGTCCACGGGCTCGAGAAGGCATTGAGCCAAAAAGAACGGACGCCCTTTTTGTAGGCGTCCGGGTTGTCTGCGATCCACTTGGCCGGCTGCTTTCGCATGACGTCCTCGGGGATCAGGCAGCCGCAGGCCGGGCAGCTCCACGAGACACCGCTCTTGAGGCTCCACGACTTTTTCCCGCGGATCCTCTTGACCTCCGGGTCGAAATGGATGTTGTCGAACACGATCTCGCTGTACTCCCCGCACTCGGGGCAGCGGTGGCACCAGCGTTCCTGCGTGCCTTGGTAAAAACTCGTTTCGATGTTGCTGTTGCCCTTGATGGTCGGGGTCGATACCTCGACCGCCTTGGCGTTGTAGAATGTGGCCTGACGTGCTTCGGCCAGCGCCCACGGGTCGCCCTCGGTGCCGGCGCTGGTCGCCCAGCGGTCGCGCTCGTCGCCGATGATGTAGCGGGCGGGCGTGGAGGCCAGAGCCGAGGCGCTGTTGGAGCCGGTCAGGGTGAGCATACCGCCCGGGAAAGACTTCTGGAGGATCGTGTTGCCGCTGTCCTTGGCCTTGACGTCGTGCACCTTCGCCTTCAGGGGCTTGCTGTCGCGGATCATGGGGGCCACACGGAGGCGGCTGAACTTCCGGGCGTCGTCGATGGTCGGGTGGACGTAGAGGATGCTGCCGGGGTCTTGGTCGATGATGTAGCCGATGATGTTGAGCTCGAGCTCAGACTTGCCGACCTGAGAGGCGGCCACCATGACTATTTTGTGCACCTTCGGATCCGTAAAGGCCCGCATGGGCTCCTCGAGGTACGGGGTGCGCTTGGTACGCCACGGGCCGGCCTCGGCTGAGCTTTCCGGGGAGAGGCGGCGGTGCTTGTCGGCCCACTCGTCCACGGTCAGGCTCTCAGGCGGGGCGAAGCGTTTGACCGCTCCGGCGATGGCGGTATTGAGCTTCGCGGCGGCTTTTTTAGTCGTCCGCGTCATCGGCGAGCTGCTCGCTCCAGCCTTCCCGATCCCTTACTCGCCGAGCATACACCTCGGGATCGTATTTATAGCCGGCCAGCTCCGTCAGGATCTTGTAGACCTCTGTGCGGATGATCTCAGACGCCTCGGCGGGTGTTGCTGCGCCGGTGACGTCGACGGCCAGACGGCCCGGCAGGGCCACGAGCATCGACCTGATATTGTAGACGAGGTCGGTCATCACAGCCTCGACATCCTCGCTGCGGTGCATGGTGCCCTCGAGCTCACTGAGCTGGAGGGCGGCGATGTCTGCCTTGCTGCGCTTGAGGTCAGCCTCAGCCTCCAGACGCCGGCCCTCGATCTCGCTGTCCTTCTTCGACGGCTCCCGGCCGTTGGCCTTGGCCGTCAGGTATCGGATGTACCTCTGGATCGTCGGCAGCAGGTCGTAGCGGTTGGCGTTGCCTTCCTTGACCGCGGCGATGACGCCATCCTTGGTGAGCTGCTGCACTCGGCGGGGCGTCATGTCGAACAGGGCTGCGATGGTCTTGCTGTCGACGAGCTTGTTGTTGGTTGGGTTCGGCATGGCGTTCCCTCCTTTCTGCCGCTCGGGCGAAACGAAACGGCCCGAAAAAAATTTTTCCCGGCTGCGCGTTTTTTGGGCTCGCCAGCACCGCAGGCCAGAGGGGCCCGTCACAGTACCTTGCGGCGCTGCGCGTGGCCGTGGAGGCGTCTGCGCGGCGCTGTGGCGCGCTCTGTGCGCGTCTGGCTGTGTGGGCCGGGCTCGGTGTCTGGTGCGGCTGTGGACGCGCTGTGCGGCGTTCTGGTGGGCTCTGGCTTAGAGGCCGAGGGCTCGCTTCATGTGGTGCTCGAGGCGCTTGCTGGTCTCGGCGTTGAGCCGGAGCATGATGGCCTCGTTGGTGCGGTCGCTGGTTATCATCTGCGGCACCGAGATGGTGGTCAGCTTCTTGATGTCGGTGCGGGTCTTGCTCATTCGCTGGAATGGGATCCAGCTCGTGCCGTCGCTCTTGGTGTTGCCTGTCCCCATGAGGATATTGTGCGATCGCTGCGAGAACGGGCCGCCCGGGGTGCGGGTGTTCAGGTAGCGGCCGATGACCTTCTTCTGCCCTTTGAGCACTGACGCCTTCAGCGTGTAGCTCTTACCACAGGGCGGGGCCTTCGGCGTCATGCCGAAGTGCACGGGGGTCAGGAGCCTGCCCTTGTAGGTGATGGCAAGCTCCTCGATGGTCTCGCCGGTGATCTGGATGCTGCCGGCCATCTTCTTCGGCTTTCCGCTGCCCGAGGGCGTGATCTCCGACTTCTTGATGTTGTAGACGGCCGTGACCTCCTGAGCGATCCAGCCCGGGGCTCTGGCCTTGACGTCCTTGATGGTGTTGCTGATGGCCTTCTTGCCGCCGTTCTCGATTGCCTCGAGGTCAGCGACGAGCTGTTGCAGGTTGCTGAGCTGCGCCGAGATGCTGTTCTGCGGCATGGCCGTCGCCTCCTTCCTATATGCAAAAAGAGACCGGCGGGCGTTGGTTCGCCCGTCGGCCTCTTGCCGTCGGTTGTTATTCGGTTTTCCTCTGGTCAGCCGCTCGGAATTGTCACGGCGTTGCCCGTGTGTCCGGCGGTCTTTTGCAGGATATAGAATAGCACGGGTCGCTACTGCTTTTCAATTCCTTTTACTTCCCTTTTGTTCCTTTTACTGCGTTTTACTGCCGCAGCTCAGGCAGGGGCTCCAGCTCGTCCAGCACGGCGGCGAGGTTGAGCAGGGCGCGGCCGTGGATCTTGTATGTCCTGTTCTGGTAGGCGTCCACTCTGTCGACGTAGTCCCGCCGATCACCGAACAGGACGCCGCAGGTGCTCTCCCAGTCGGCCCGGTCGAAGTAGCGCAGTCGGATGACGGCGCGCTCGTCGGGGTCGGAGAGCTGGAGGATCAGGCCCTCGATGGCGTTGCGCTCCTTCTTCTCCTCGGCCTTGAGCCGGTCGATCTGTTCCTCGAGCTCCATTTTCCGCTCCACCATCATGCCGGTGCGGTCGGATGGTGTGCCGGATCCGCGGGGCATACCTGTCAGATCAGGGCCGGGCGGGGAGGCCATCGTCATCTCCATGCGGTCGAGGCGTTCGAGCTGGTTGTCGATGTCCCTCAGCATGGCGGTGTAGGCCGCGAGCCTGTCCTTGATCCGTTGTGTGATCGGCTTCTCGCTCATTATGTCAGGGCGTCACTCCTGCTCACCTCCTTCCTCGTCAGGCTCGAAGATCGCGGCGATCTCCTCGCGCGGTAGCTCTCGGCCTTGACGGACGCAGCGCACGGTTGTCTTTCCTGTTATTCTGATGTACCTCTTGACGATCACGTCCGTGAAGGCGGGCGTCAGCTCCATGATGTAGGAGGGCTGCCCGTATGCCTCGCAGGCGGCCAGCGTCGTGCCGGAGCCGCCGAAGGGATCATAGACGCCCGTGGCGAAGTCCGTGTTGTCGACCAGCTTCTCCAGCAGCTCGACGGGCTTCTGCGTTGGGTGCAGCTCGTTCCCGGAGCGGGAGATGCTCAGGACGTTGCCGTAGCCCTTGTGGCCGTCGAAGTGGGTGGCAGCCTTGGCGCCGAACAGAATGAGCTCATGCTGCGAGCGCCAGCCGACGCCCATGCCCGGCGTGCCCTTATCCCATACGATCTCAGACTTGACGCCGAAGCCGGCCGCCTCGACGAGATCGAACAGATATGCCCACATACGCCAGTCGGTGAAGATGTAAGCGTAGAGGCAGGGGATGTCGGTGAGCGCGCCGCGGATCAGGTTTTGGTAGCCGCGCGTGCTGAGGATGTCGTTGGCGATCTTCGGGGCCTTGCCGTTCTTTCGCTCGGTGCCGATGCTGCCGGTCGACTTCTGCGACTCCTTGCTGCCGCCCGAGCAGTAGGGCGGGTCGGTCAGCAGGATCTCGGGCTTGTTGCCGTCGAGCAGCAGGGCGCGATCCTCCGGCCGGGTGCAGTCTCCGCAGAGGACGCGGTGCCGGCCGAGGATCCAGAGGTCGCCGTACTGTGTGACCGGCGCGGCCGGGGTCGGGATCTCGGCGTCGGGGTCGCTGCTCGGCTCCTTGGTATGCAGCGCCTCAGAGAGAGCCGTCACGATGTTGCCGTAGTCGTCCTCGGTGTAGCCGCTGAGCATGAACGGGATCTCGCCGGTGTCGATGTCGGCGAAAACCTCGGCGAGCATCTTGTTGTCAGTGGTGGCGAGCTCCGCGATGCGGTTGTCAGCCGTCAGATCGGCCAGCTCCTCGGCCTCGCTTGCGTAGTCCTGATAGTCGACCGGGGCGTCGGTCAGGTCGTCGAGCTGCGCGGCCATGAGACGGCCGTGGCCCTTTGTGACGAGCCCGCTGCGCTTGCTGACAGTGATCGGGGCGCGCCAGCCCGTCGCTCTGATGATAGAGGCGAGGAGCTTGATCTGCTCCGGCGGGTGCTGGTTGGGGTTCTTTGGATTGGGCCGCAGATCCTTCAGCGGGACGATGGCGTCGTGTGCACAGAACACGGGGACGCTGCCGGCGTATGCCTTCGGCGTGGCCGTGGTGCTGTACTCCTCGATCTCGGGGCCGGTCTGCGGCTGCGGTTTATTCATGGCCGTCACCTCCTGCGGAGAATTGTTTCTCGATCCACTTGTGGAGGCTGGAGCCCTGCCAGTTGTTTCGGCCGTCAAGACGGTTTTTCAGCCGTTCCAGTTTCGCCTCCTCGACCTCCTCGGTGGATCGGTGGAAGATGATGCGGAGCTGGTCGAGCATGATCTGGACGTCTGCCATCTCCTCGATCACGTTGCCGATCGCTGCGGTCACTTCGCAGCCAGCCTGTGCCCGTTTGATTTTGCAGAGGGCTTTGGTCAGCTCGGCCATCTCCTCGACGGCCATGTCCATTTGTGCCGGCGCGCCGTAGGTCGTGATCGCACGATCCAGCAGGGCCCGGCGCTCCTCCGCTGTTATCACGGGCGGCCTCCCTTCGTCAGCTCTCTGACCAGTATGGCCACGAGCACGATCACTATGATGGCGAGGGTGATGGCGGTCGGGATCCAGATCGGGGCCAGTACCCACAGCCAGCTCCAGTTGATGACGCCGGTGAGCTTCAGGACGATGAAGGCGACGGCGAGAAGGCCGCAGAAGCCGATCCCGCCGGCCGTTGTGTTGTTTCTTTCGTTGTTCATGTATTACCTCCAGTATTATTTGCCGAGCCCCTTCAGTGCGCAGGCCGTGCAGGCGGTTCGGACGTCGGGCTCCAGTGCGAGGATCCGGCGGGCCGTGTCTGTCTGCCAGCACTCAGCGCCGCAGACGGGGCAGGTAGTAAGCTGCCAGTCGTCCGTCGGTGGCTCCGGGATGTTATCGCGCAGAGGCATGGCGATTGCGTCACCAATGCTCAGCGCCGCAGGTAAGTACGGCGTGACAATCGGCTCGGGCTCTCCGGGGATCAGCTTCTCGAGGAGCTCGTTGTACTTCTTGAATATGGCCTCCGACGCTGCGCTCCAGCTCTCGCCGTGCTCTGTGTCCTCCGGGGTGGCGACGTGGGCCAGCTCGTGCGCCAGCAGCTCAGGGGCGGCGCTGATGGGCGCCTCGGCCGAGATGCAGACGATCGGCGTGCTGCCGTCGTCGGGAAAGATGGTCAGGCCGTAGGCGGTGCCGTTGGTCTCGTCCCGCAGGTCGGGGACGTACTGCGCGACGTACTCGACGCCGGGGTAGAGCTCAGAGAAGGCCCGGGCCACGATGGCCGTCGGGTCGTTGATGAAGGGCGAGGCCATCGGGCCGATCTTCTCGTACTGCTTCAGGGCCGTGTAGGTCTCGCGCAGCATGGCCCGCACTTCGTCCTTCTTGATGCCGTTGATGGTGGGCCCGTTCAGGATCAGGTCGAGCATCTTGTCGCCCCAGTCCTGCATCAGATGGGTCTCCGGCATACCACAGCCGAAGGGCACGACGTCGACCTTCTCACGGGTGAGGGTTTCGTATTCTTTCACGGTGCTGCTCCTTTCAGAAAAGACGAGCGGGCCGGAGCCCGCCCGGCGCTCCATTTACTGCATGACGACGACCTTGCCGGCGTCGATCAGATCGCCCATATTCTTCAGGAAGTAGTCGGCGATGTTCTTCTTGGCCTCGAGCTTCCAGATGCCTCCGTCAGCCTCGAAGAAGCCGATCCCCTCGTCGGGATCCACGCGCAGCAGGAACTCGCTCTCGGGCTGCTCCACCTCGAGGAAGGTGCGGAACGGCCGCAGCATGACGCGAGGCTTGATCTCGACGACCGCGTTGAGGGCGACGCCCTGACGTGCCTCGACGGTCTGCGTGACGCCGTTGTCGTTGGTGCTGACGCTGTTCTCGTTGGTCATGCGACTCAGCAGGTCGAGCAGGTAGGCCGTGCCCTCGTTGGGGATGCAGAGGCTCCGCAGCTCGATCAGAGCTACCTCGCGTCCTCTGAAGCCGGTGCGCAGGCCCGGGGCGTCAGCCTTGGCGCGGTAGAGCGTGTTGCGGGAGAAGTCGCTCAGGTAGGTGGTCATCACCTCGACGGTGTCGTTGCTCTTGACCTGCACCATGATGGTCGTGTCGACCTTCTCGAGCTCGGTGCGGATCAGCTTGCAGATGCTATCGAGGCCGCTGACGCTGATGCAGTCGGGGCGGTCGACGTGGGGCGGGATGCGGGTGAGGGATGCGTCGGCGTAGGTCTGGCCGTCAATCTCGAAGATCTTGGTCTCCTTCAGGCTGACGATTTTGTCGATCATTTTTGCGAGCATTGTGTTGTCCTCCTTGTTCTGTGTTGTGGGTGTTTATCCGTGCTGGACGAGCTTCAGGAGCTTCGGGGCCTCCTGCTGCGTGCCGTCCATGTTCATTTGGCCGGGCACCTGCGGCACCATCTCGGCGACGACGAGCTCGCCGTTGCCGTCAGAGGTGACATAGAGAGCCGTGGCGACGGGGTTGGTGGCTGCGAGCGTAGACTTGGCCGTCACGGAGACGCCGATGGTGCGGCGCTCGTCGTCCGGGGTCAGCTCGATGGTGAGGGTGATCTTGCGCTTGGCCGTGGCCTTCGTGTTGGGGTCGAGGATGTTCTGGATCACCTTGTCCATCTCATAGTCGACGCGCTCCTCGAAGGCGCCGCGAGCCATCGACATGATGCTGTCGCGCTGGTTCTGTTTGTTCATGTGGTTGCTCCTTTCTCTTTGTCTCCGGCCGTTCCGTACTTCTCGAGCGTGTCCTTCAGGGCGCCCGCAATACACTCGGCCATGACTGTCGCGGTTTTGGTTTCGCTGCTCTTGGCAGCCTGTTCAATGGCTGCGCGGATCTCGTCGGGCTCATAGCCCGTGTTCTCATAGGCGGCGAGCTTCTGGACGAGCACCTCCTTGGTGGCTGCGCTCCAGTAGCCCGTCTTGATGCCGTTGACTCTCTCGTGGGTCAGACGTTCCATGCTGGCCCTCCTCTCAGGTGGCCGATCCGAGCGTCATCTGCTCGGCCTCGGTCGGGTTGTCTGCGTAGGCTGCGGCCGTCTGGCCCGTGGGGCCTGAAGGCTCCGCTCTGGCCCACACGGCCTCGGTAGCGTCCGAGCGGGTGGCCTTACGGCGGCCGACCGTCGTGAGGATCCCGATCTCCTTCAGCTCCGTGAGCCGTGGGGCGACGTAGTTGCGGTTGAAGTACGGGATCCGGCCGGCTGCGACGAGCTCCTCAGTGATCTCGCTGGCCGTGAGCTCACGGTTGCCGAGGGTCTCGAGGATCAGGCGGCAGCGGGCGGCCCGCTTGGGGAGTACGGCGTCATAGCTGCGGCGCCGGGTCTCTTTGGTTGTCTGGTTCATGTGTTTCCTCCTTTCCGGCCAGCTCGACGCTGTCGGCTGGCGCGTCCTTGACTTCAGGCGTCGGCGCTTCGTTGCCCCACACGTCCCATCCCGGGGCGGCTTCTCGGGCAAAAAGCTCGATGCGGGGTAGGTCTCCCATCAGCTCGACGATCCTGTCGCGGATTTCGGCCGGCTTTCTGCTGTGCTGCTGGAGCGGGGAGAGGACGATGCTGCGGACGCTGCCGCTGATGCGCTTCGGCTTGCCCTTGGTCGCCAGCAGGCAGATCTCTGAGTTGCTGCGCGTCCAGTTTCCGAGCCCCATGAAGATGCCGGTGCCGTTTCTGTTCTGCTTTACCCAGTTGAAGGCGACGGTCTTGTAGCTGAAGCCCCACGCCTCGATCACGTCGAGAGCCTCGCGGAGCATGGGGAAGGTCGCCCACATGAAAAGCACGCAATCCTCGTTAGCAATACCCCCCCCCGCAGCTCCGACGCCCATGCGCTTGATGTCCTCGATGGTCATGGTGTCGTAGTGCTTGGAGGCTGCCGCTCTGGTGCCGCGGTTCTGATAGCTCCACGGAGGATCGGCGTAGATGATGCTGTACTTCTTGTCAGGGAGTGGGATCATGGGCGTCCTCCTTTCCGAGCGTTTCCGACTCGATGCCGTGCAGGAACTTGATGAAGCCGGCCGTCGCCGGTACTTCGTAGCAGGAGAGCTCTGCGTGCGTCATGTACTTGCGGCCGTAGATCTCGGCCATATCGCGCCAGACGGGCCACGGCACGCGGTAGAAGTCCGTCAGGCTCACGGAGACGAGCACGAAGGCGATGGCGCCGAGCTTGTGATGTGCCTCGAGGTCGTCCTGCTGCTCTTGAGTGAGCCGGCGCTGCTCGATGCGCTCGTCGTCGGTGTGCTTGGCCTCGAAGTAGATGCTCCGGCCGCCCTTCAGGGTGCCGCCATAGTCCGGCTGGGCCTGCTTGGTATAGCAGGCGAGGAACTGGCCCTTGCGGTTCTTGGCGCCGAGGGGCTTCATGGGCTCCGGCGTCTTTTCGATCTTGGCGAGGCCGCGGCTGAGGTAGTAGTCGCACGAGGCCGAGATGATATTCTCGAAGTAGCCGCCGGCGACTCTGGCCTGCTTGCCGCGGATCTGCGCCATCATGTGTTTTTCGGCTGCGTAGGGCGTCGGGTCGTTGTAGCCCTCCGCGTTCTTTCTCGGGTCGTACTTCGTCACGGCGTTCAGCCTCCGATCTCGATGTGGACGCCCGGATCGGAGATCAGGCGGTCGGCGAGCGTGAGGATGGTGGCACCGTCGAGGTGGACGCGGATGGAGCCGCCGCGGGCAGGCAGGTGGATCGTCACGCTGCCGATGTTGGGATCGTCCTCCTCACCGCTTTCGGGCTCCTCGTCAGGCTTCAGCTCGCTGATGGCCTCGAAGCCGTTGCGGACGGGGATGCCGTGTGCCTTGGCGAGCTCGATCTCCGCGGCCATACCGGCCGAAGGGTGGTCAATACCGAAGGCCCACAGCTCGGAGCAGCCGAGCACCAGCTCGCTGCCGATCTTCAGGGCCAGCTCACGCTCCTCGGGGACGTTGTCGTCCATGAACTGCGTGAGATAGATGTGCGGGGTGACGGGGATGACGCCCTTCTCCACAGCCGCGCGGCTGTACTCCTTGGCGCGCTGGATGTTGTTCTCGTAGTCCCCGCGGCACGGGGAGCAGATGTAAACCTTTTTCATGTTGTTCCTCCTATCGTGAGCGCCAGCTCTGGCCGGTGAGGGTGATGCCCCTGCACATTTCCATGAGCCGGTCGATGGTGGCCCGGGCCGTCATGCTGTCGTGGCTTTCTCGCGGCGTCATGCGGTCGATCAGGGCCTCGGTGTCGTAGTTGGTGGTCACTATGGTCGGCAGGTATGCCTCATAGCGGCCGTTGATGATGTTGTAGACCGTGGAGATCGCCCACTCGGTCGGCGGCTCCTTGCCGATGTCGTCGATCACGAGGAGCGGGACGGTCTTGTAGATCTTCAGGACGTCGCTCTCGCTGCCGCCAGTCGTGGAGTAGGTGCGCTTGATGCGCTCCAGCAGGTCGATCATCGTCATGCAGATGACCGGCTTGCCTTGCGCGATCAGGTGGTTGGCGATGGCAGCGGCGAGGTGGGTCTTGCCGGTGCCCGGCGGGCCCGCGATAAACAAACCGTTGCGGCCGGGTTCCTGACGGCCGGGCTGCGGCAGCATGGCGTCGAAGCCTTCGGCATAGCGCCGGGCGGCTGCCGCTGCTCGCTTGTTGTCGTCGGTGAGCTGGAAGGTGGAGAAGGTGCGTCGCAGGAAACGGTCGCCCATGCCTGACTCGCCGACGATGCGCTTGATGCGATCCCGCATTTTCTTCTCCTCCTCAGCCTTGGCGGCTGCGGCCTCAGCAGCTTCGCGCTCTGCCTTTGCCTTCTCATAGGCAGCCACGGCCTCGGGGCAGGTGCATCGCTCGGCTCCGTAGGGAGGCCAGAGGATGCGGTTGCCGAGTGGGATGCCCTTGTGGTAGCGCAGGGCGCCGCAGAACTCGCAGGGGACGGGCTCAGGGACTCCGGGACGGCCGGCGAGGCGCTCGTCGTTGCTCCAGATCCAGTTACCGGCGTCACTCGTCGTCGGCCGGTTTGAAACCCTTGCCCCAGTCTCGGCCGGAGTTGTCGGGCTGTTCAGGATCTCGCTGATTTTCTGCACCTTCGTTCACCTCCTCGTTGTCCCAGTAGCCGCCGTTGAGCCATGTGCTCGGGTTCGGTATGTAGCGCCCGTTCTCCCGGCGCCACTGGTCGCTCCGCTTCTGAGCGTCGACCGCCTGCATGATCCTCTCGTGGAGCTCAGCGGTGGGCTTGATCTTGTTCCACGCCTTCAGAGCGTACTGCTTGCCGGTCTTTTTCGGGTAGGCTTTCCAGAACTCGAGAAATCTGGCCTCGACGAGCGACTTCGTGCCGCCGTCACTCCCCTCGTCAGAGGGGGAAGGGGGAGTAGTGGTCTCTGTATTGTCCTGTTCTGTCTGGTTTGGTTTGGTTGGGTACGGTAGGAGCGTGACGTTGCCCAGAGTCACGCGGGACTCCTCCGTGACTTCTCCGTGACCATCGTGCGCCTCGACCTTTTTCCTCTCCCGCTGCCTCTGCTTCCGGACCCTGTCTTGCTCTCTGCGTGCTTCGCGTTGCTCTATCAGTCGGCCGGCATAATCATACCAGTCGTGAATCGTGAGACCGTTGTCGGTTTGGTCGAGGTAGCCAGCCGCCACGAGAGCCTCGATGAACCGCACAGGTTCTCCCTCCCACAGAGCAGCGTCAGCAATTTCCTCGGGATCGTATCGGCGAAGGTCTCCATCCTGCGCAAAG
>OLOT01000375.1_pt1 | contig 33708 bp, 33 predicted proteins | sample 1671991 | NCBI WGS metagenome assembly OLOT01 (sample SAMEA3136634, study PRJEB25190) | human gut metagenome | biome: human gut; feature: human-associated habitat; material: faeces | place: Austria | collected 2013
GGGAAGTGGAAGATGCACATTACTATTGTACAGATTGCCGTCGTAAGCGTCCAGCCGTTTTGCGTAAGCAATGCAAAAAGTTCCTCATAACTTGCAAAATCAGTCAGCGTACCCGTGGAAAGGTACGACATAATTATTATCGGTATGACGGTTTCATTTGCAGGAAAGCCGAGTACAAAAGCCATTATAATTACACCGTCAAGACCTATGGCTCTGCCGAACGGGTCAAAAAAATCCGTACAATACGAAAGCAGTGAGCTGTCTGCAATATAGATATTTGCAAGCAGCCATATCAGCGCTCCTGCCGGAATTGCTACTATAACCGCTCTGCCAAGTACAAACAAGGTACGGTCTAAAAACGAGCTGACTATAGTTTTTAGAATTCTCGGCTTGCGGTACGGCGGAAGTTCAAGCGCAAAAGCCGAACGCTCGCCGCTTAACAGCGTTACAGACAATATTTTAGACACAAACATTGTCATCACAACCGCAAAAAGTATCAGTAAAACAAGGATTAACGCTATGCTTATTGAACTTGCAAATACGCAGGCACTGCCCGAAAAGAATATTGTAATCAGCGCAATAAGCATCGGAAATCTTCCGTTGCAGGGCATAAAATTATTTGTAACTGTCGCAATCAGTCTTTCTTTAGGTGATTCTATTATGCGACAGCCCGTAACTCCGCAGGCATTACAGCCGATTCCCATTGCCATAGTCAGACCTTGCTTGCCGTGCGCACCGCATTTTGAAAAGAATTTGTCAAGATTAAACGCTATCCTCGGTAAATAGCCAAAGTCCTCTATCAGCGCAAACAGTGGGAAAAATATCGCCATTGGCGGCAGCATTACCGCAACCACCCAACTGAGTGTCGTGTATATTCCGTTTATAAAAAAGCCTTTTATAAAATCCGGTGCATTAAAAAAATCAAATACATATACCAAACCGACTTTTATATATTCAAACAGTTCGCTCAAAAGACGGCTCGGATAATTTGCGCCGACCGCAGTTATCCAGAAAAGCAAACCGAGCAAAAGTATCATAATAGGTATTCCCGTAATTTTAGAAGTAAGTATTTTATCGAGCTTTTTGGTTTTTTCGCTTATGTTTTCACCGCATTTTTTTATACAGCGACTGCATATTTCCTTTGAACGAGCGGCAAGAAATTCAGTGTTTTCTTTGTGCTTTTCCTTATTAAAAATATCTATTCCGTCATACAGCCTTGTAACACGAAAGCATTTTGTTTTTTCGGTGCAGACATCGTAAATTTTCTCTCGGATTTTTTCAATATCGCTTTTCTTTGTCGCATTGGTGCTTATAACAGGTATGCCGAGATTAAGCGACAGCTCATCTTCATCAATAACAAAACCATTTTTACAACATTCGTCGCTAAGATTGAGGCACAGCACCGCTTTTTTCGTTACCGAAAGAACCTGTAGGGTAAACGAAAGATTCCGTTCAAGCACGCTTGAATCAATTACAATAACCGTGCAGTCAATGTCATCTCTGACAAGAAACTGCCGTGAAACTTCTTCTTCGGGGGAAAAAGAAATCATAGAATATGTGCCGGGTAAATCGACGACGGAAAAACTTTTGTCTTTGATTTTTGTGCACCCTTTGGCATACTCAACGGTTTTGCCCGTCCAATTGCCCGTGTGCTGTTTCATACCTGTAAGAGCATTGAAAATCGTGCTTTTTCCGACATTAGGATTGCCGGCAAGTACCACATTGTAGTCTGCATTGTCGCACATTTTTCCGTTTGCCTCTGTTTTACGGCTGTTTCTTGTCAGCAAATAAAAACCTCCCAACTTTTTAATTATTTATGCGTAATCCCGATTTAGGCGTACCGTAATTTTACTGCAATCGCTTTCTCTAAGCGCAATTACCGTTCCTTTTGACAAATACGCTGTCGGGTCGCCAAACGGACTTTTCATTATCGGCACAATTTTCTCTCCCTCTGTTATGCCCATATCAAAAATTCTGTTTTTTATGCCGTTGCCGCACTCAATACTGTCTATATAAACCTCGCAATTCAGCGGAATTTTGTCAAGAGTTGTTTTTTCCATTAACTTCACCTGAATTTTCTGTACATCGCATATAGGTGTGCGCCGTACTTACATTTTGATTACTAACAGAGTATTCAGACAAAACTATATAGTTACAATTTTAGTTTAGCCTTTAAAATTTACATTGCCTATGTTATAATTGTTATAAGCAATGCACTCCGCACATAAAAATAAAACGGGGTGTTCGGCTTTATGAAATTTAAGAAAATCTTGTATTTTACAATATGTTTTATTCTTATAATTGCTTTTGTTTTCCTGATTACAACGGCTTATTTTCGCCTTAATATACTGACGAGTGAAAGTAATGTCAGCGAAAACACGCATACTGTAATAATCGACGCAGGTCACGGCGGTGAGGACGGCGGCGCTGTAAATGATAACAATGTGGTGGAAAAAGACCTTAATCTGCAAATATCCGTAAAACTTGCGGATATGCTTACACTGTTCGGCTATAAAACAGAGCAAATCAGAACAGAGGATAAATCCGTATATACGCAAGGCGAAAATGTGCGACAGCGCAAAGTTTCCGATATGAAAAACCGTCTTTCTGTATTTAATTCAAATCCCGAAAATGTGGTAATCAGTATTCATCAGAATAAGTTTACCGAGAGCAAATACAGCGGAACACAAGTTTTTTATTCACCTAACAATCCACAGAGCGCCGATCTTGCAGAGAGTATCAGACAATCTGTAAAAACTATGCTCCAGCCTGACAATGAAAGGGAATGTAAGAAAGCGGATAAAAGCATTTATCTTTTAAAAAATGCGACTGTGCCCGCCGTAATTTGTGAATGCGGATTTATCTCTAACGAAAGCGAATGTGCAAAATTGCAGGACGATACCTATCAACAAAAAATGGCTTATGCGATAGCTGTCGGACTGATGAATGTTTATTAAAGGAAGTTTAATATGGCAAAAATTAAAAGTGTATATATATGCTCGCAGTGCGGCTACGAATCACCGAAATGGTACGGAAAATGTCCGACCTGCGGCGAATGGAACACAATGGAAGAAGAAATCAAAGAAAGCGTGAAAGCTGCGCCTGCCGTAAAAAGAAAGATAGCTTCTGCGGTTTCTTCTCCTTATTCAATTACGGAAATCACCACCGAAAACGAGCACCGCTATGATACGGGCTGCGGCGAACTTAACCGTGTGCTTGGCGGCGGCATTGTAAAGGGCAGTCTTATTTTGCTCGGAGGTGACCCTGGTATCGGCAAATCAACCGTGTTACTGCAAATATGTCAATATCTCGGCAACTCAATGAAAGTGCTTTATGTGTCGGGCGAAGAATCGCAAAGACAGCTTAAGTTAAGGGCAAACCGACTCGGTGTAAATTCTCCGAATCTTTTTGTAATGACCGAAACCGATGTAGAAGTAGTGTGCGAACAAATCCGTGCCGAAAAGCCCGATATAGTAATGATCGACTCAATTCAGACAATGAATCTTACAGAATTAAGCTCCTCACCGGGCAGTGTAACGCAGGTCAGAGAATCGACAAACTACCTTATGCGCACGGCAAAGTCGCTTGATATTCCAATGTTTGTGGTAGGTCATGTAAACAAAGAGGGCTCAATTGCGGGTCCGAAAGTGCTTGAGCACATCGTTGATACCGTACTGCACTTTGAAGGTGACAAGCAGATGTCATGCAGAATTTTAAGAGCAGTCAAAAACAGATACGGTTCTACAAACGAAATCGGCGTGTTTGAAATGACCGACACGGGACTCGTGGAAGTGCCCAATCCGTCTGTAATGTTGCTGTCGGGCAGACCGAAAGGCGTATCGGGTACTTGCGTAACCTGTACAATTGAGGGTTCTCGTCCTATTCTTGCGGAGGTTCAGGGACTTGCAACGCAAAGCGGCTACGGCAACGCTCGAAGAATGGCAACGGGCTTTGACTACAACCGACTTTCGCTTTTGCTTGCCGTGCTTGAAAAAAGAGCGGGATATTATTTTTCAAACAATGACGCTTATATAAACATTGTCGGCGGCCTTAGAATTGACGAACCTGCCATTGACCTTGCGGTCGCAATGGCGCTTATCAGCAGTCTGAAAGATGTTCCGATTGACGAGAATGTTGTAGTGTTCGGCGAAATCGGTCTTGCCGGCGAAATCAGGGCGGTTTCTCAAGCTCAATTAAGAGTAAACGAGGCTGTAAGGCTTGGATTTACAAAAATCATTCTTCCGTATCACAATCTGAAAGCCGTAAAATGTGACGGTGCAGAGCTTATCGGAGTGAAAAATATAAGACAGGCCTTTGAGGCAGTCAGCATATGAGCGCCTTTGTAATGTCCGACAAGTACCCGAAACTTTGCAAAGCAATTGAAAATTTTGGGTACGATATTATACCGTCGGATAAAATTTTACAATTTAATACACCCGAGCAGCGGCACATTGATATGCAAATGCTAAAAATCAACAACGATATTTTTCTGCTTAAAGAATGTAATAATTTAAAAAGACTTCTTGAAAACAAAGATTATAATATAATTCTTTGCAAGAACAATATTGACGGCAAATATCCGCATTGCGTGGCACTTAATTGCCTGTATATCAGCGGAAAATTATACGGCAGGGAAGAGGCTATAGATGTTTCAGTCAAAAATTACTGCAAGGAAAACGGCATTGAGATAGTCGATGTAAAACAAGGTTACACACGCTGTTCAACTGCAGTTATCGGTAAAAACATTGCCATAACCGCCGACAGCACAATCTATAATGCGCTTACCAAAAACGGAATTGATGTTCTGAAAATCGACAGCGGAAGCATAAGACTTGACGGATACGATTACGGATTTATCGGCGGTGCGTGTACAATGATTGATGACGGTACTGTAGCGTTTTTCGGTGATATAAAAACTCACCCGAATTTCCGAAAAATCGAAAGATTTTGTATAATTCATAATGTAAAAATAATTAATTTAGCAGAAAATAAACCGCTTACAGATGTAGGCGGCGCAGTAAAGATATGACAAGCCCCGGCTTTGAAAAAATCAAAGTCAGGGCTGTTTTTTATTAGCGTCTTTATCAAAAGTTGTGGTAAATTATGGTTTAGATTAAATAATTTTAAAATTTAGGTCAACATTATAACTCGTAATAAATTTTTATTATTTTTAATCGGATTTTTTATTGGATTTTTGCTTTACCTTAGACAAAGGATTTTTTTCGGCGGCATTTTTCATCTGCTCGGAACTTAAGTGGGTGTAAATCTCGGTTGTGCCGAGGTTTTCATGACCGAGCACATCTTTTAGCACTCGTATGTCAACTCCGCCGTACTGATACATCAGTGTTGCCGCAGTGTGCCTTAGCTTATGACAGGAGTAGCCCTGTGCATTCAGACCGATTTTTTCAAGATATTTATACACCATAGCCTGTATGGTTTTTACGCTCATTCTGCGGTGATTTCGGCTGATAAACAGCGCATATTTGTCCCTAACGCCGTCAACGGGCCGCACCCGCATATAATTTTGAATTGCGGAAACGCAGGCGGAATTAAGGTAAATAATTCGTTCTTTGTTGCCCTTGCCGACAACACGCATAGTGTCATCCTGATGAATGTCCGTGTAATTCAAAGACGCCATTTCAGACACACGCAAGCCGCAATTTAAAAACAGCGTGAGAATACAGTAATCACGCTCCTTATAATCACCGTCGACTGCATTCAGCAATTCAAGACTTTGCTCAAGCGTAAGATACTTTGGCAAAGATTTTTTCTTTTTTGGAACTTCAAGCTGTTCAACAGGATTGCTGTCAAGCACGCATTTTTTTGTTGCGAGATAGTTAAAATAACCCTTAAGGCTCGAACATTTACGGGCACGGGTAACATTTTGATTTTTGCGCTCACGCTGAATATAATTCATAAATTCATATGCGTCGTTCAACGTGACGGTTTTCACAAGTTCAAGGTCAACATCAGAAATCGAAATGTTCTCAAATTCAGAATCATTCGGAACAAGTCCACGCTGTAATTTTATAAATCTGAAAAATGTACGCAAATCTATGTAGTACTCATCAACGGTTTTCTGTGATTTTCCTTTGACCGTCTGCATATAAAACAAGTAATCCTTGATTATCTGCGGCGCTTCATCTATGAAAGAAATACTCATTTAAATGCTTCACCTTTCCCCTCAATTATACAAAACATCGATTGCTAAGAATTTGTATAATTTATATTTTATCTCTTTACTTATAATAATACAGATTTTTAAAAATTGCAAATTTGTACTTTCAGTCGGGAATTTAAATTTAGAATTTTCTGAAATTTTCTGCTCGGATAAGGGAGCTTGCGACCGTGGGTGCAGGGGGCTTGCCTCCTGCTGGGTAAAGGGCAACGCCCTTTGTTTGCCTTTAATGCGAGCTACAAGCAGTCATAGTGTTAGCGTTATTTTCTTGCTGTTGAAGTTTCCTTTGTTGCAAAATTCTTTGCTCGCCTGTTCAGCATTTCGCTTTATGAACGCAATTATTTTCTTGCTGTTACTTATAATGCGCTATCCTGCGTTGTTTCTTTGTCAAATAGCTCTCGTATCTTTCACACACAAAAAAAGTCGGATAGTGAATCCGACTTAACCCCCCTCCGCTAACAGGGGGGTACAACTTACATTATATAAGTTGTGTGTTATTTTCTTCTTCTAATTCTTCATATTTTTCTAATGTTTCTACATTTGTAACTCTTAATGGAACTTTATCAAAGAAATATAAAACTGCTGGCGAGGCTGTGCCTTTAGTAGCATACATTATTCTTGTATTCGTTTTTGTCATTTTTGTAAATTTTATTTTCCCAGTAAATGTTATTTCGTTATTTTCAAAATCGTATTCTTGTTCTATTTCACATTTTGCTGATTTTTTGTTACTTGTAAGTATGCTTTTAAAGTTTTCCATTTTAATACCTCATTTCATTTCTACATTTCCAAAGTTAATATTTATATTATTTTTAATTCTTGTATATGGTTGTTTTATATCAGTTAATCCTAATATGTAATCTGTACTAACGTTATAATATTTTGATAACATAATTAAAAAATCAACTGGAATTGTTCTATTACCTTTTTCATATAAACTATATTGCTGTTGCGTTATTCCTAAGTATTCAGCAATTTCTTTTTGTGTCTTGTCTTTATCTTCTCTTAAATCTTTAATTCTTTTTATAAAAATATTTATCACCTCAATATTATTTTACATACATTTAAATAAATGTGTTGACTTTACATTCATATGGTTGTATAATATAAATACATTCAATTGAATGTATAATCTAATTTTATTAGGGGATGTATTTATGAATGAAAACACACAATTAAATTATACTTTGCTTGATGATGAGAAATTAAAACAGTTTTATTGTTTTTCTTTTTCAAGGACTGTTATAAAAGGTCGTTCATATGTTCAATTTAGTTTAAATTCTCATAAGCTTGACAAAGAAGATCTTGTTTATGCACTTGATATTGTTGAACAGTTTAAACAGCGTTTAGAATATTTTTTAAATGGCTGTGACGAATGATATAGGGGATGTAAATATGAATTATGATATTTTAACTATTGCGTTGGTTTTATATTATTTTGTTATGTTCGTTTTTGCTATCTTATATTTAAACGATTGACTGGGTGTATTTAAGGGGACATAAAAATGGATGCTGAACTTGTTACACAAACAATTCATAATTTATATAAATCAAGACTTATTAAAGGTCGTGATTTTTCAGGCTCAGCTGTTTATATTAACGAAGTGTATATTTATTTTGATGATTTTTCGATTTGTGACGATTTTTTATGTTTTGACTTCAACGGTTATCAAATTGTAAGTATACATCTTAATGACATTTATGAAATAAGCTAATCACTCGGTTTAGGTCACATAAAAAAGACAATAAAATGAGACTATCTCGCACTTTAGACTACAGTGCTCGTAGTAGTTAAGTCTTTCCGAGTACATCCCATATAATCTATTCAAAAAAATTAAAATTAAGGAGGTAAAAAATGAAAGTAAAAATTGTAGGCAAGCGTTCTGGTACTTTCACCGACCGTACAACAGGTGAGATGGTTAGCTTTGGTAAAATGTCAGTAGTTACTCCTTTTCCGATTGACCAAAAGGGTTGTGAAGGTGATCAGGCACTTGAAGTATCAGTAAAGCCGGAGGTTCTCGCTAATGTACCTGTTCCCAGCGAGGCAAACCTTGACTTTAATTCTAAAGGTAATTTAATTGCTATTGAATTACTTTAATGAGGTGTAAAAAATGCAGTATGTTTTTTCATTGCTTATTTTGGTGTTTGCTTTCTTCGGCTTTATTCACTTTGTTAAGAGTTGTGTAAACAATTTCAAAGAGTACATCGAAAAATTGAGGTGCAAAAAATATGGAATTATCGACGCAACCGACAACGCAGGCGATTCAGAAAATAGCGACACTTGATGAATTACTTAGTCAATCGCAACTAACGAACAGTATTTTACTTTTTGTGCTTGCTGTTGCCGTTGGTGTGTTTGTATGTTATCTATTGTACAAAGCTCTGACATTCTATGATATTTTTTAAAGGAGGTTTTGCGTATTGGATTTTGCTATTACAGCTGAATTAATTAAACCTATTCAGACTGCTATCGACTCCGGTCTTAGTACTCTTGTACCTGTGGGTATCGGTATTATGGCTGTGTTTGTGGGTATCTCTCTTATTCCGAGAATTATTTACAAGTTCCTTTAATTCTCGTTGTGAGCCGTTCCCCTCGTGGCACTACCACGGGGGGCTATTTTTTTAAGGTGGTGATTTTTATTAAGTTTAAAAAATACATTGTAGTTGCTCTTGCTGTGATTAGCGTTCTTGTTGCTTCTATAGTTCCTGCTTTTGCCGCTGATGACAATTTAACTTATGATCAGGTTGTATCGATGTGGGGTATTAAGTATGATACATCTAAGTATCCTTATTATGTTTTAATTCGTATATCTAATAAAGTTGATTATAAATTGGTTATTTCACAACATAAGAATGCTGTTGATGTTAAAAACGGACTTGCTTTTGCTGATTCAGGAATAACTTATCGTTGTTTTGTTTCTAATGACTCTTACATTTGTAATACTAATAATAATTCTACTAATAGTTCTCTTGGTGATTTGTCTGAATTAACTTTTTTAAGCAGTAACTATGATGTCAAGTATGAGGGTCAAGATAAGGTTTTTTTTCAGCAACCCACACTACTCAGCAAGCTTCTCAGCCTAACACCGAGCCTAGTGGGGGAGAAAGTAGTGGGGGATATGGGTACTTTGACAATCTGTGGAATTTCCTTGATAGCATTGTTAGTTGGTTGCAGTCTTGTGCCGAAAGTATTACACAAATTCCGAGTTTAATTTGGCAAAATGTAAGTAGTTTACCTCAACTTATTTGGAATTTCTTTGAAAATGCTTTTTCAACTGTTACCGGAGTTGTTCAGAATATTTTTAATTCTGTTGTTCAAATTCCTAATAAGATTTTAGATGGTTTAAAATGGCTTTTTATTCCGAGTGAAGATGAAATTAATAAAAGTATTCAAACTTTGTCAAATACCTTTAAATCTACTTTTGGTGTTGATAGCTACGATATTTCTGATATTTTTGGTACTGAAACTGAAATTGCTGACCAACAAGCTACAATTTCTGTTGGTGGTTATGAATTTAATTTAACTGTTTTTAATGTTAAATATCTTGTTCGTGCAATTTCTACTTTTAGACCCGTTATTAGAGGATTTATTGTCTTTCTTTTAATTCTTTATAATATTAATCAACTTCTTGCTTTAATTCGTCAAAATCCTATTGCTATTGGTGTTCATTTGCCAACTCAACCTTCAAGTGAACCTCTTGCTTTGCCTTCGGGCCCTAATTATCCACTTTTGAAAGGGTGATTTTTTGATAATTGAATCATTAATTAATGTTGCTGTTACTTTATTCTCTGGTATTATTTCTGGTTTGAATTTTTTTAGTATTCCTACGGATTTGATTGATGTTCTTGCTACTGTGTGTGTATACGGTAATTGGATTGTTGGTGCTGATGTTTTATTACTTTTCTCGGGTTGTATTGCAAGCTGGTTCTTAATTAAAATGTCTTTTGGTTTAATTCTTTTCATCTGGGAAGAACTTCCGCTTACTTGAGGTTATTATGTGGATATATTTAATAATTGGAATTTTTGTTTGCATTTTCAGGCGGTTTATTTTTTCATTGCCTCAGCTGCTCCGGTATAAACTTAAAGACTTAAAGAACTTTAATAAGGACTATTTCAAGCTCTACGGCTTGCGTGTCTACACAGGACGGCAAGGAGCAGGGAAGACGATAGGTTTAGTTTACGACCTTGAACGATACCGCAAGCGTTATCCAAAAGCTAAGATATATACAAATTTTGGCTATAAGTACGAAACCGCACCGCTTAATAGTCTGAATGACCTTTTGGATCCGGCTTTGAAAAACGGTACTTACGGTGTTATTTTTGCAATTGATGAGATTCAAAATGAGTTTAGTTGTGCGAATAGTAAAGATTTTCCTGAAACGCTGCTATCTCAAGTTACGCAGCAGCGTAAACAGAGGGTTTGTATTCTTGCAACTTCTCAAGTTTTTACTCGTGTTGCTAAACAACTTAGGGAACAATGTTTTATAGTTGTAGTATGTCAAACGCTCTTTAGCCGATATACTCGACTTAAATATTATGATGCAGATGCTTACATAGAGTATGCAGACAATCCCAGTAGGGACAAGCGAAGAAAACTTCGCAAAAAAGACTATCAGTCTTTTGTACAAACTGATAGTTTAAGAGATTTATACAACAGTTACTTGCTTATTGAGCGTTTAAGCCGTGTTGGCTTTGCTCCTAAGCAACAAGTAATTAATACGACAAATATCCTTGTGTCAAACGCAAAGGGAAAACGCTAGCGTTTTCCCTGCGGTGACACTGATATTTTGTATAATTAATGGGGTGTTAAAAATGGAAAATAATGTTTTTTTCGATTATTTCGCTTTTTCAAGTAAGATTGATAGTCCTTTTTCAATAATGGAGTTAATTGGATTGTCTGATTTGAATTGGCTGACTTGTAAAGGCTTTCACGGCTACCGTCAGCAATTCTATTGTAACGGCATACACATTCATTTTGACGGTCGTGAAGATATGGGTGTTTGTCTTGAAATGTCTGGCTCCGGTTGTCGTATGTTTGAGGATAACGGCGGTAGTTTTATAAATTTAATTCGCTATTGTTATGATAACAAAGATGAAATTAATATAACTCGTATTGATGTAAGCTATGACGATTTCAAAGGAATATTAGACTTAAATCAGATTGAAAATGATATAGTGGCAGGTAACTATCGTTCAAGGTTCCGTTCTTTTCCTGTTGAGCGTGTCCATTCGAAAACACCTGACAAACGCACACATACTATTTATTGTGGTTCAAAGCAGTCGGAAATAATGTTTAGAATATATGATAAGAAAGCAGAACAGCATTCAGACTGTGCACATTGGGTAAGATTCGAAATACAGCTTCGCCGTGAGCGTGCAGAGGTTTTTTCTGGACTTTGTCTTGAAAATCCTTTAAATGCTCTTTTTCTTGGTGTTATTCAGAATTATCTAACTATCATCGAAGAAGTAACTACTGATAGCAATATTAGCAGGGCTGTAACAAAAGCATATTGGTTAAAATTTCTTTCTGATGTTTCAGCTGTAAGGCTCACTAAAGAACCTTCAGACTATACAACTGCTAATTTACAGAGATTTGTTGAAAAACAGCTTCCTAGCGCTGTTGTCGCTTATATAGCACTTTTCGGATTTGAAGAGTTTATAGAGCTATTGAACCGTCGTAGTCGTGTAAAGCTCAATGTAAGACATCAGGCTCTACTAGATAATGCTAAAATTGATTTGAAAACTTTTTGTGATTTGGTGAGATAATGACTGAACAGGAATGGAAAATCATCGAGATGTGGGAATACATATTTTATGAGCAACAGCGTGCAGAAAATGACTACTTGCAGTACAAAGATTTCTTTCGTATATATGAATATGATACTATAGATTTGCTTGAATTTATATTAGCAAAAAACCGACTTGATGTAACTAATAAGATTATGAATGATTTATCTATAATCTTAAGTAAGCACGACCAAGACGGCAAGAATAATAAATGATATGTCATAATGCACAATTAGAGAGCTCACCGGGAGCCTTGTTTTTTGTGCAGTCTGTCCCGAATTATACAAAATATGCCTTGCGAGTATAGTTAATCTTTCCTCAATTATACAAAACATTGATTTTGTATAATTAACTATATTTTTATACAAGGGTAGAAAACCTGTAATTCGATTACAGATTGCAGGTCTTCTACCCACTTTACTTACACATTATTATATCATATGACATATAAAAAGCAAAGCGTTTTCTCAATTGCATTTTACATATCTTCTGCGTTGTAAATAGATGTGACCATCTGTACTTTTTCTCGGTACCGTCAGTTCCGGATATCTGCGAATTGCCTTCTTCTTACACTTGACAAACTATATCCGTATTTTCTGCTTCTCTTTTTTTATTGGTTCACATCATTTTAACACACACAATAAAAGCGGTATTTGCAAAAATATAATAATTGACTTTTACTGCAAAAAAGACTATAATTTACTGGTATGCTTTTGTCTTTACAATATTGCTACAGTAAATTGTAGGGGCGGACAGTGTTCGCTTGGTCAAAGCTTTTGCCAATTGTCACTCTCCGTCCTTTAGTTATGCAATAAATACAGCATATTAGATTTTTTTATGAACAGGGGTGCGTGAATGGAGCAGTCAGGAAAAAATACCATTATATCTTTAAGGGATATATTCGTCCGATTTGACGGAGAGGTAATATTAAACCATATAAATCTTGACTTTAAAGACAAGGAATTTATTACTATTCTCGGTCCGAGCGGCTGCGGAAAAACCACAACCCTCAGAATTATTGGCGGATTTGTTGAGCCTGAAAGCGGAGATGTTCTCTTTGACGGTAAAAGAATCAACGGCACACCGCCAAACAAAAGAAATGTTAATACGGTCTTTCAAAAATATTCGCTTTTCCCACATCTTAATGTGTTTGACAATGTCGCTTTCGGTTTAAAACTGAAAAAACTACCGAAAAGCGAAATTAAAGAGCGTGTTTCAAAAATGCTTGCGGTTGTTGACCTTAAAGGATATGAAAAGCGAGCTATCACAAAACTTTCGGGCGGTCAGCAGCAGCGTGTTGCCATTGCAAGGGCTTTGGTGTGTGACCCGGAAGTTATTTTGCTTGACGAACCGCTCGGTGCGCTTGACCTTAAGCTAAGAAAGAGTATGCAGATTGAATTAAAAGAAATTCAGCAAAACTCTCAAAAAACTTTTATATATGTAACACACGATCAAGAAGAGGCTCTTACAATGAGCGATACCGTTATTGTAATGAACAACGGTGTTGTTGAGCAGGTTGGCTCACCTGAAGATATTTACAACGAACCCGTAAATGCGTTTGTTGCGGATTTTATCGGCGAGGCAAATATTCTTCACGGCACAATGCTCGGCGACTGCCGTGTAGAAATTCTCGGCAAACAACTTGAATGTGTTGACAAGGGCTTTGGCGAAAACACGCCTGTCGATGTTGTAATCCGTCCCGAGGATATTGAAATTACAACTCCCGAAAAAGGTCAGCTTGCAGGCACTGTAGTAAAATCGACATTTAAGGGCGTTCACTACGAAATGAGCGTAATGTGCGGCAAGTGCGAAATCCTTATACATTCCACTTCTTCCGCAGAAATCGGAAGTCAAATAGGTATGCAGGTAATTCCGTTTAATATTCAGATTATGAATAAACTCCTGCCGTTCTATAATAATGAAATCGAAGTAACGGTTTCTTCCGCAAACGAAGACGAAAATACATTCAGCTTTGAGTTTGAAGACGAAACCATTGAAGTGCCAAATCATTATTTTAAGGAAGGCACAAAGTTAAAAATCATTCTTCCGCCGGACGCACTTTCACTTGCGGGTGACGGCAACGGTGACCTTACGGATTTATATATTGAATCTGTTATTTATAAGGGTGAACATAATGAGATTATCCTTGAGTCGGACACACGAAAATGGCTTATGCTAAGCGACACCGACGAACAGGTTGCCACTTATGTACCGCTCTCGTTTGATTTTGATAAAGCGAAATTTGAAGTTTTATCCGATAAGGAGGGCTAAAGATGAAATCACGCAAGCCCTCTATTCCCTATATAATTTGGATGGCGGTATTTACAATGATACCGATGATAATGGTCGGTATTACAGCTTTTACAGGCAAGAACGGCGGATTTTCGTTGGAGGCTTTTGAAAAGGCTTTCTTTTATAAAGAAGTATTTTTAAGGTCGCTTTGGATTGCATTAATATCAACCGCAATCTGTTTGCTTATTGCTTATCCGCTTGCTTATATGCTTACAAAAATGAAACCGTCAACGCAGAATTTTGTAAATATGCTTTTGATGATTCCTATGTGGATGAACTTTTTGCTTAGAATATACGCATGGGTTACGATTTTACAGTCAAACGGTCCGCTTGATACAATTTTATCATTCTTCGGAATACACGGTACATACCTCGGAAATTCGGGTGCGGTTGTGCTCGGTATGGTTTATGAGTATCTTCCGTTTATGATTCTTCCGATTTACACTGTTATGAGTAAAATTGACAAGGGTCTTATTGAGGCGGCTCAAGACCTCGGTTCAAACGGATTTCATGTTTTCAGCAAAGTTGTGCTTCCGCTTAGTATCCCCGGTGTTATTTCGGGTATAACACTTGTTTTTGTTCCGTCGGCAAGTACATTCCTTGTAGCACAGTACCTCGGCGGCACAAACGATATTATGATCGGTGACATTATAGACAAGGTGTTCTGGACAGACCAAAGTACGGGTTCGGCGATTTCGCTGATACTGATGGTATTCATCCTTGTGTTCCTTGTGCTTATGAATTTCTTTGGAGATGAGGAGGCGATTGCATAATGAAAAACAAGCATATTGCCTCAAAGATATATACAACGCTTGTGATGTTGTTTTTATATCTTCCTATTTTTGTACTCATTATATTTTCGTTCAACGAGGGTAAAACTACTGTATGGAAAGGCTTTTCGTTCAAATGGTATGAAGAACTTTTCAGAGATGATAAAATTATAAACGCTCTCGGCAATTCGCTTATAATTGCCGTACTCGCATCAATTTTCGCAACCGTACTCGGCACTGCCGCAGCTATAGGAATAAGCAATTTCAAAGGTAAAAAAAGTCTGCTTATACAAAGTGCGTCTAACATTCCGATTATCAGCCCTGACATTGTAATGGGCGTATCGCTTATGCTTTTGTTTACATTTTTAGGTGTTTTATTTAACTTTGAAATGGGTTTTGTTACCGTGCTTATTGCTCATATATGTTTTTGCGTTCCTTTTGTAGTGCTTAATGTTATGCCAAGAATACACAAGATGGACCAAAGTATTTATGATGCGGCGCTCGACCTCGGCTGTAATCAATGGCAGGCTTTTTACAAGGTGGTAATTCACGAGCTGATGCCGGGTATTTTCTCCGGACTTTTAATGAGCTTTACTTACTCTCTTGATGATTTTATAATCACATATTTTACAAGAGGCGCAAAGTTTCAAAACTTATCAATTGAGATTTACTCAATGACACACAGAAGAATATCGCCGAAAATCAATGCGCTTTCCGCACTTTTGTTTTTAGCGGTACTTATCGTTATGATACTTATAAATATTCGTGACAAACACGAGGAAAAGGTGAAAAAATAAACTGAATAAGGGAGATTGAAAATGAAAAAATTTGGCTGTGTTGTTCTTTCTTTACTCATCGGTACAGCGGCTTGCAGTGCAATGGCAGGCTGCGGCAAAAGCTATGACGGTGAAGTTAATGTATATAACTGGGGCGAATACATTGCAAATGGTGAAGACGGTACGCTTGATGTAATTGACGAATTTGAAAAAGAGTACAACATCAAGGTAAACTACACCACTTACGAAACCAACGAAGAACTTTACAATATGCTTAAAAACAGCAATGTAAGTTATGATGTTATTATTCCGTCAGATTATATGATAAGCAAGCTCATAAGCGAAAATATGCTGCAGGAACTTGATTACAGCAACATTCCTAACAAAGATAACCTTATGGAACGCTTTAAAAATCTTTCCTGCGACCCTGAGGGTAAATACACTGTTTGCTACACCTGGGGCGTTACTTCAATGGTTTATGACAAAACAAAAGTGGCAACAAAGCCAACTTCATGGGAAGCACTTTGGGATAAATCGTTAAGCGGCGACATTCTTATGTTTAACAACAGCCGTGACGCTATGGCAATTGCAATGCAGCTTTGCGGTATTAATCCCGCCAATTGTACCAAAGAGGATGTTGACAAGGCGGCTGCAAAGCTTTCCGAACAAAAGCCTTTGCTTAAGAAATATGTAATGGATCAGGTTTTCACAGAAATGGAAAACAGTCAGTCGGCAATTTCACCGTACTACGCAGGCGATATCGTTATGATGATGGAAAATAACGAAGATTTGGACTATGCAATGCCCGAAAACGGCTCTAACCTTTTCTATGACGCAATGTGTATTCCTACTTGCAGTAAAAACAAAGAGAATGCCGAAAAATTCATTAACTTTATGCAGTCACCTGAAATTGCGGCGGCTAACTTTGAATATCTCTACTACGCAACACCTAATCAGAAAGCATATGACGAATATCTTGACGAGGATATAAAAAATAACGAACTTATCTTCCCGAGTGACGAATATCTTGATAAATGTTATGTATTTACAAATGTCCCCGACGATGTTTACAGCTATATGCAGGAACAGTTCGTAAAAATTCAGGCGGATAAATAATCAAAATCAAAGCAAACAGAGCAGACTTAAAATTACAGTCTGCTCTGTTTTTATGTTTGTATGATTTTGTTATGTATCAGAAATTAAATCAGCATTTTACTTTTTAATATTCTGTCGCATATCAAGCACATATTTTTCTCCTAATCACTTTTCGGTTATTACCTTATAGCAATCCGGGCGTCTGTCACGGAATATTCCCCAGCCGAGTCTGTTTTGAAAAATCTCGTCAAGGTCAAACTCTGCTGTAAGTACGGTTTCTTCATCTCTTGACGCAGATTTAATAATCTCTCCCGTTTCGTTTGTAATGAAAGATGAGCCGTAAAAAACAAGTGAGGAAGTCTGATTGCCGTTTTCGTCACAAGGGGTTACATCTTCCCTACCTATGCGGTTTGCCGCAATTACGGGAATTACATTCGCCGCAGAATGTCCCTGCATACATCTTCTCCAATGCGGCATACTGTCGCACTCAAGTATAGGTTCTGAACCAATAGCGGTCGGATAGAAAATCAATTCGGCGCCATTTAATGCGAGGGCTCTTGCGGTTTCAGGGAACCATTGATCCCAGCAAATGCCTACACCGATTGTACCGAACTTAGTTTTAAAAGTTTTGAACCCCGTATCACCAGGAATAAAGTAAAATTTTTCCTGATAATAATGGTCATCGGGAATGTGAGTCTTACGGTATAAACCCAGAATTTCGCCGTCCGCATCAATTACCGCAGCACTGTTAAAAAGGCGGTTTCCGTCACGCTCATAAAAGCTGACAGGAATAACAATTTCAAGTTCTTTCGCAAGTTTTGCAAAATGTTTTACAGCATCGTTTTCAAGGGTAGGCTTAGCAAAATTGTAGTAGTCATATCGTCTTTCCTGACAAAAATACTGTCTTTCAAACAGTTCGGGGAGTAAAACAATATTTGCGCCGTCTTCTTTTGCCTTTCGCACAAATTTTTCGGCATTTGCTATATTCTCCCAAACATCGGTTGTACATTTCATCTGAACCGCCGATACCTTAACTTTTCTCATATTTTACCTCCCTTATCGGTAAACGGAATTTGTTGTGTAATGCAGTGAATATTGCCTCCGCCGACAATAATATATCTTGCATAAATCGGAATAATTTTTCTGTCCTTGCAAACTCTTTCAAGAATTTCTGCGGCAACTCTGTCGCTTTCGGCATTTTCACCGCCAAATTGAGGCAAAATCACAGCGCCGTTGCAAAAATAAAAATTAACATATGATGCCGCAAGCCTTTCTCCGACTTCTCTTGTGTCCTCTCCGTCCTCGAATATATATCCTTTTATATCGTTTTCGGTAACTGTCACGGGAATTTTCGGAACAGGCAGTTTATGGACCTTAATCTTTCTTCCTTTATTGTCGGTTGAATTTTCAAGAATATCAAGGCACGCTTTTGATATTGCATATTGCGGGTCGTTTTCATCATCACACCACGCAAGTACAACCTCTGCCGGAGCAACAAATGCGCATATGTTATCTATATGACCGTTGGTTTCGTCATTATAAATACCCTTTGGCAGCCAGATTGTTTTATTTATACCGAGGTATTTATTCAGCTTTTCTTCAATCTCGGCTTTTGTAAGCTTCGGATTTCTGCCTTTGCTTAACAGACATTCTTCTGTTGTAATGAGCGTGCCCTCTCCGTCAGTATGAATTGAGCCGCCCTCAAGCACAAACGGATGTGCGTCATACAACGGAACGCCAAGCGTTTTGCAAAGTTCATATGGAATTTTATCGTCATTCTCCCAATTTGCATACAGACCGTCATATTCGCCGCCCCATGCGTTGAATTGCCAGTCGATGGCACGAATTTCGCCGTTATTGTTTACAACAAAAGTCGGGGCGATATCCCTTGCCCATGCATCATCGGAATTTATATTCAAAACTTCCGCATTTTTAACACCTTCAAGGCAAGCCTTTGCGTGAGCAAATTTTTTGTCGCTTGCAAGCACAAATACCTTTTCAAACTCCGCAATTTTTCCTATAATTTCCGCAAAAACCTTTTCGGCAAATTTTGCCTCATAGCACCAACTTCCTGGTCTTTCGGGCCAAATCATAACGGTGGCGGAATGTTTTGAAAACTCAGCAGGCATACAAAAGCCATCGTCAGTCGGAAATTTGTTTTTTATATACTCAAAGCTCATTTATGAAAGCCTCTCTTTAAAATCGTTGTACGAAAATTCTTTTATAACCTCGCAGTTATCTTCATTATGCATAAGCACAATTGACGGCAGCGGCATACCGTTAAAGGTATTGTTCTTTACCATTGAGTAAATTGCCATATCCTCAAAAATCAATCTGTCACCGATTTTAACTTCACTGTCAAAGCTGTAATCGCCGATTACATCGCCTGCAAGGCAGGTACAAGATGACAAACGATAAGTAAACGCTTTTTCATTAGGCTTACCGCTGTTTTTGAGCGGCGGCCTGTACGGCATTTCAAGAACATCAGGCATATGACAGGCGGCAGATGCGTCAAGAATCAGAATATCAAGTCCGTTGTGAACAATGTCCATAACCTCTGTAATAAGATAGCCTGCATTCAGTGCCGCTGCCTCACCGGGTTCAAGATAAACTTCAACATCGTATTTATTTTGAACATACTTTATAAGGTCAACAAGCGCCTTTGTATCGTAATCATCTCGTGTAATATGATGTCCGCCGCCAAAGTTGAGCCATTTTGCGTTATAAAAATACTTGCCGAACTTTTCTTCAACTGCCTTAAAAGTAGACACCAAATCATCTGAATTTTGCTCGCACAATGTGTGAAAGTGAAAGCCCTCAACTCCGTCAAGCAAATCTTCTCTGAAATTTGCCTTTGTAACCCCAAGTCTTGAACCGTAAGCGCACGGGTCATAGATTTCGTGTCCCTCTTGTGTAGAAAATTCGGGGTTAAGTCGTATGCCTACGCTTACATCTGCATTTTGCCATTTATCCCTGTATTTTTCAAGTTGAGAAAATGAGTTAAAAACAATATGACCGCAGATTTTTAAAATCTCTTCAAAATCATTCTCCTTAAAAGCAGGTGCGAAAATGTGCGTTTCTTTTCCGAAACATTCATGACCGAGTTTAGCCTCATAAAGCCCGCTTGCGGTTGTTCCCGACAGGTATTTGCTCATAAGCGGATACACGCAAAATGCCGAAAAAGCCTTTTGAGCAAGCAGGATTTTACAGCCTGTCCTGTCTTGAACGCTTTTTAATATTTCAAGGTTTTTTATCAGCTTTTGCTCATCTATAACATAGCAAGGTGTTTTTAATTCTGTAAATTTCATCGGCTTACTCAACTGTTACGGGATTTTCGTCAACAACCCAAGGAAGACCGAATTTATTAAGTGCCTCCATATACGGATCGGGGTCAAACTCCTCAACATTATAAACACCAGGCTTTTTCCACTGACCGCTAAGAACAAGCGACGCACCGATCATAGCCGGCACACCTGTTGTGTATGATACAGCTTGCGAGCCGACCTCTTTATAGCACTCCTGATGGTCGCACATATTGTAGATGTAAATTGTCTTTTCTTTGCCGTCCTTAACGCCTGTAAAGATACAGCCGATATTTGTCTTGCCCTTAGTGCGTGGACCGAGAGATGCAGGGTCAGGCAAAAGAGCCTTTAAGAACTGAATCGGTACAATTTCTCTGCCCTCATACATAACAGGCTCGGTAGAAAGCATACCGACATTCTCAAGGCACTGCATATGTGTAAGGTAGCTCTGTCCGAATGTCATAAAGAAGCGAATACGCTTTACATTCGGAATATTTTTTGCGAGTGACTCAATTTCCTCGTGGTGAAGCAGGTACATATCCTTTTCGCCCACACCGTCAAAGTTATACACTCTCTTAATCTCCATAGGTTTGGTTTCAATCCACTTGCCGTCTTCCCAATACGAGCCGTTTGCGGATACCTCACGAAGATTGATTTCAGGGTTAAAGTTTGTTGCAAACGGATAGCCGTGGTCGCCGCCGTTGCAGTCGAGAATATCTATATAATGGATTTCATCAAAATAATGCTTGAGCGCATATGCTGTAAATACGCTTGTAACACCCGGGTCAAAGCCTGTACCCAAAAGTGCTGTGATACCTGCTTTTTCAAACTTTTCTTTATATGCCCACTGCCACGAATAATCAAAGTAAGCGGTAAAGCCAAGGTCTTTGCAGCGTTTTTCATAAACGGCTTTCCATTCGGGGTCTGTTGTATCCTCCGGTTCATAGTTTGCCGTATCAATGTAGTCTGTTTTGGTTTCAAGGCAGGCGTCCATAATTGTTAAATCCTGATACGGAAGTGCGAGGTTTAATACCGCATCGGGCTTGTATGAATTAATAAGAGCCACAAGTTCATCCTTACTGTCGGCATTTACCTGTGCGGTTGTAATAACCGTTTTTGTTGTGTTTTCAAGTTTTGCTTTTATAGCGTCACACTTTGATTTCGTCCTGCTTGCAATGCAAATTTCCGTAAAAACATCGCTGTTCTGACAACACTTGTGAATTGCAACACCTGCAACACCGCCACAACCGATAATTAAAAGTCTGCTCATTTTGTTTTCCTCCAATATATAAAATTATTTTTCTTCTTCTGCAAGTAAATCTTCAACATATTTCGGCAGCATAAATGCACCTCGATGAAGATTGGTCGTATAATACCAAGTTTTTATGCCACGCTTGTTCCATCTTTTAGCGTCAAGGTCTTTAAGCGGATGATACTTTTTAGATGCAAAGCCAAACAGCCAATAACCTGCGGCACAGGTAGGAATATGTGCCTGATACACACGGCTTATCGGAAATGAGTTGTACACTCTCTTGTGCATAGCCTTACAAGCACCCTCGTCCTCATCATAGAACGGACTGCCGTGCTGATATACCATAATTCCGTCATCTTTAAGTGCCTTGTAGCAGCTGCCGTAAAACTCTTTTGTAAAAAGTCCCTCGGTGTGTCCGAACGGGTCTGTAGCGTCATTTATAATTAAATCATATTCGTTATGACTTGTTCTTAAAAACCTTAAACCGTCCTGATAATATATATTTACTCTTTTATCTTCAAGACCCTTTGAGTTGTCGGGGAAATATTCCTTGCACACCTCAACAAACATCTCGTCTGGCTCAACAACATCTATAACTTCAATCTCTTCATAATGTGAAAGCTCTCTGGCAACACCGCCGTCGCCGCCGCCGATTACAAGCACCTTTTTTACATTCGGATGAACCGCCATAGGCACATGAACAATCATCTCGTCGTAGGTGAACTCGTCTTTCTCGCTGAAAATCACATTACCGTCTGAAGTAAGAAATCTGCCAAACTCCACAGAATCAAAAACATCAATTCGCTGAAAATCACTCTGACCGCTGAATAGCTGTTTTTCAACTCTTATAGAAAGCTCAACATTATCGGTATGTCTTTCAGAAAACCAAAATTCCATATAAACACTCCTTTGGTTTGTTTTTTACAAAACGCATTATTAGTAACCTTAAAAAACTTTATTTCAATACATTAAGTTTTTCAATATACGGGTCTTCCGTACCCTGCATTGAGCAGCCTTTTGCTTTTGCATAATTAATATACTCTATAATTTCATCTGTAATCATTTCACCCGGGGAAAGAATCGGTATTCCTGGCGGATAGCACATAACAAATTCACTGCAAATTCTTCCTGCCGTCTGTTCAATCGGCAGCATTTCTTTGTCTGCATAAAACGCATCTCTCGGTGTTGCCGATACAATAGGCGGAATGTACTCCATACTAAGCATTTTTGCATTGTCCTTTGAATAAAGCCTTTTAATATCGGCAAGCGCACCTACAAGTCTTTCAATGTCCTGTATTCTGTCGCCGATTGAAATATAGGCAAGTATGTTGCCTATATCGCCGAATTCTATCTGAATATCGTATTCGTCACGCAGTAAGTCGTAAACTTCAATTCCGGCAAGCCCTATATCTCTTGTGTAAACTGAAAGTTTGGTTACATCGTAATCAAACACGCTGCTGCCATTGTTAAGCTCTCTGCCGTAAGCGTAGTAACCGCCGATTTCGTTTATCTCATTTCGGGCATATTCAGCCATTTTCATTACTTTACCGAACGACTCTTTTCCTCTCAAGGCAAGGTTCCTTCTTGAAATATCAAGACTTGACATAAGCAGATAGCTTGCACTTGTGGTTTGAGTAAGATTTATAATTTGAGCCACATACTCCCAGCGTACATTTTTGTTTGTAAGCAACAATGAGCTTTGCGTAAGACTTCCGCCGGATTTATGCATAGACACCGCCGCAATATCTGCACCTGCCGCCATAGCCGATACAGGCAAGTCCTCACCGAAATAGAAATGTGTGCCGTGAGCCTCGTCTGCAAGCACTTTCATACCGTGAGCATGCGCAAGTTTTACGATTGCTTTTAAATCGGACGCAATACCGTAGTAGGTCGGATTATTTACAAGAATAGCAACGGCATCGGGATTTTCTTTGATTGCGTTCTCAACCTGAGAAAGTTCCATACCGAGCGCTATTCCGATTTTTTTGTCAACATCGGGATTTACATATGCAGGCACCGCACCGCAGAGCACAAGAGCATTAATAACGCTTTTGTGCACATTTCTCGGCAAAATAATTTTATCGCCTGCTTTGCATACAGACCAAATCATACTCTGCACTGCGGAAGTTGTACCTCCGACCATAAAAAATGCATGACCTGCGCCGAATGCATCCGCCGCAAGCTGTTCCGCCTCCAAAATTACCGATACGGGGTGACAGAGATTATCAAGCGGCTTCATTGAATTTACATCAAGACCTACGCATTTTTCGCCGAGAAGTTCAACGAGTTCGTGATTTCCTCTTCCTCTTTTATGTCCCGGCACATCAAAGGGCACTACCCTTTGTTTGCGAAATTTTTGCAGAGCCTCATACAGGGGGGCTTTCTTTTGTGTGTTTATATCCATTTACATTACCCTTTCGGCTTATCAAAAATAATGCAACAAAAAACAGGCGGCACAATGCACCACCTGTTTGATTAACGGATATATGATTTATTTTCTGTAGCTTATGCTGACAGTTAATAGAAGAATTCCGTTTTCAGAGCTAATGTAGCAAATATACCGTTCTGCTCTTATTGACCGTTTCACAAGTGATGTGCTGTTGCACTGATGATAAGTAATCGACTTATAAAATTTGAGCTTTTAACTCAATCAATAATGTGGCTTGCGCCACGCTCGGCAGCTGACCCGCCTGTCCGTATGGGCTTAACTTACATATGCAAGTGGTCATATATTTGCATGAAAACAGAAATCTTTTTCACGCTAAATTAAGTAAGATATACTCTTACAACAAATTTATAATAAACCAAAACTAATATTTTGTCAAGAAATTTATAGGGTTTTAAAAAAATTTTATCTTAGAGTTCCTCTATAATTCTTTTGAGCAAATATGTTCGGTTAAACGGGAAAGAAAAATAATAACCGTCCGCAAAATCTCTTGTAGCCGCAATCATTTCTTTTGCAAGCTCAACACCTACATTTTCGCCGTCTTCACGGTCGGCATTTTCGGGATAACGCTCAATAACTTCATCCGTAACATTAACTCCCGAAATTTCGTTTTTCATAAAAAGAGCATTTTTGCGGCTGACCAACGGCATAATTCCGCACAAAATTCTTGCACCCGTTTCTTCTTTTACTCTGCGCAAACGCTCGGCATCTTCTGCTGTAAATACAGGTTGAGTAAGGAAAAATTCTGCGCCTGCCTCCATTTTCTTTTGCACACGCTTAATTTCCGATTCTATTCTTCGTCTGCTCTGATTTATAGCGCCGCCGTAAGTGAGCGGACTGTCTTTTAATGCCTCGCTGTTCATTTCATCGGCAATGCGCATAAGACCCACGGAGTCGAAATTAAACACAGACTTTACTACTTGTCTTGCCATAACAGGGATAGGGTCGCCTGTTATGATAAGAAAATTATTAATGTCGTTTATACTTGCGCCAAGAAAAGTTGAGCGCATGGCAATGGCGTTTTTGTCACGGCAACAGATGTGCGGCATAACTTCAAAACCCGTTACATTCTTGACTTTCTGCGCCATAAGCACAGAGTCGATTCTTGTTCTGCCCGAAGGAGAATCGGGAAATGTAAGTACGTCTACTCCAAGGCCTTTGAGCATATGTGCTGCCTCAAGCAGTTTTTTATCATCTGCGCCGAAAGGCGGAGCAAGTTCTACCGCAATAAGCTTTTTATCTTTAATTGTACCGTCGGCATTTCTGAAAAAGCTCTTTTTTATAACAGGCTTTTCGTTTTCGTTGTTTGCGGAAGTTTCATCCGATTTTTCGGTAGGTGTAAGGTCAACGGTTTTTGCAACTTCTCTTATGTAATCAGGTGTTGTGCCACAGCAACCGCCTATAATATCCGCTCCGAGCAAAGCTATATCATTTACCTTAGACGCAAAATATATCGGATTATCAGCATATTTTACACGGTTGCGCACAAGTAAAGGATAACCGGCATTTGGCATAGCCGTGACAAAACAATTGTTGTTAAGATTAATTCTTGACAATATCTGCTGCATATGGGCAGGACCTACACCGCAGTTAAGACCTACGGCGTCAACGCATTTTGAAAATGCAGTTTCACTAACAAGCCTTTCCGCACTTTCGCCCGCCTCACTGTAACCGTACTGATTCACGCAGAACTGCACAATTATAAACGGATTACATTCCTCTTTAATTCTCTTTATTGCAGGCATAATATGTTCGGACTGTGTAAAGGTTTCAAAACATAAAATATCTGCGCCCTCATCTATAAAAGTTTTCGCAATCTGATAGTATTCTTCTTCCACAGCCTCAAAATCAGGCTGAAAAACTGCGGGAACAGGACCGATATTGCCTGCGATAAATATTTCTTTTCCGCTCTGCTCAACCGCTTCTTTTGCAATTTTGTAAGCCGCTTTTATATTTTCCTTAACCTGTTCGATTGAGCAGTCAAGAGAGTATGTATTGCTCGCAAAAGTGTTGGTTCTGATAAGTTTTGCACCGCTGTTTATATACTCGGTATGAATTTCCGATATTCTCTGCGAAGCGGTAATATTTGCATATTCGGGAATATCGACCGTTTTATATTTTTGGGAATAGTATGTGCCGAAAGAGCCGTCTGCAATCAGCTTGCTCTTTTTAAGGTATTCTCTGATATTCATAATTTCTCCTATATTTTTATTATGCCTGCTTTGCGCAAGCCTTGCAATTCGGGTTTTGTTTCGGGAGTTTTATTTTGCGAAAAGTCGCATTTAAAGCATTGTAAATAAGCATATAACCGCATAAAAGTTCACCCTTTGAGAGTAAAAACTTTATTGCCTCCATTGCCTGCAAACTGCCTGTTACTCCGCAAGCCGCACTTATAACTCCTACCTCCTTTGGAAGAGGTACGTCGCCCGCTTTCGGTTCTTCTTCAAAAACACATCGGTAGCACGGGGATTTGTGCGGAATATATGTCATAAGCTGACCTTCAAAACCGACAACGCCTGCATGACAAAACGGCTTTTCCGCCTTTACACAGTAATCGTTAATCAAAAACTTACTGCCGAAATTATCGGTGCAATCAAGCACAAAATCATAATCAGAGATAAGCTCGGCTATATTTTCACTGTTCACATATGTTTTGTAGGTTTTGACATTAACATCGGGATTCAACTTATTTATTTTTTCCTTAGCCGATTCAACTTTTGCTTTGCCTATATCGGCACAGTTATGTATAACCTGTCTTTGCAGATTAGACACATCAACTTCGTCGGCGTCTGCAATGCCAATTGTGCCTACTCCTGCGCTTGCAAGATACATAAGCGCAGGTGAGCCAAGACCGCCCGCACCGATTACAAGTACGCTTGAAGAAAGCAACTTTTTCTGTCCGCTCTCTCCTATCTCTTTCATTACAAGCTGCCTTGAATAGCGTTTGTTTTGTTCGTAGGTTAAATTCATAAAAGCTCCTAAAATAAAAATCAGGGCAGAAAAACTCTGCCCTAATATTTTAATACTATTTGATTGCAATTGTCAACTTAAATCAGATAAAATCTTTAATATCCTCGCAAATCTGCTCTTTGGTGAGATGATTTTCGGCAAGAACTTCATTATAGTCATATCTGTCGAGAAACTCTTTCTTTAAGCCGTAGTTAAATACTTTGACATCCGATTTACCGTAAAATCTTGCAATTTTTTCGCCGAAACCGCCGTTAAGAATACCGTCCTCAAGTGTAATTACAACATCGTGAGTTTTTGCAAGTTCTGCAAGCAAGTCTTCGTCCGTACCTGTAATGTAAACAGGATTTACAACGGTAGCGTCAATACCGTACTGCTTTTTAATTTCATCGGCAACACTTTCACCGAGCTGATAGAATGTGCCGAGTCCGAGAATTGCAACCTTGCCGCCTTCTTTTGTGACGCTGTATTTGTTAAGGTTGTCAAAGTCAATCGGTTTGTAATTCGGATTTGAAATAACTCCGTTGCCCGGTACTCTGATTGCAACAGGGTACTTTCTCTGCGACATACTCCATTCAACCATAGCAAGATATTCTTCCTTGCAAGTAGGTGCAAGATATACAAGGTTCGGAATATTTGAAAGCATTGCAATATCGTAGATACCGAGGTGAGTTACATCGTTCATACCGAATACTGTCGCAGCAAAAACAATAATTGTAACAGGGTTTGAATTAATACATAAATCCTGTGAAATCTGGTCATATGTTCTCTGTATAAATGAACTGTAAACACCGTAAACAGGTTTAGCGCCGTTTTTTGCCATACCCGAAGCAAGAGCTACTGCGTGCTCCTCGGCAATGCCTACATCAATAAACTGCTTGCCTGCAATGTCACGCTTGTCCTTTGTAAAGCCTGCAACTGTAGGTGTGCCCGAAGTAATAACGGCAACGCTCTTATCGTTTTTCATCTTATCAAGAAGATAATTTACCGTAATATCGTCATAGCTTTCGCCGTCAAATTCAAATTTAGATCTGCCTGTTTCAATGTCAAACGGCATACACCAGTGCCAATTCTCTTTGTCCTTTTCGGCAGGAGCATAACCCTTACCCTTTTGTGTGCAAATATGAACGACTACAGGGTGGTCAATGTCTTTTACGCTTTCAAAAACTGAAATAAGCTGTTCAATATCGTTGCCGTCCTTGACAAATACATAGTCAAGTCCCATTGCCTTAAAGAGGTTACATTCGGCTTTACCGTCCGTATCTCTTAAAAGTTTGAGATTTTTATAAAGTCCGCCGTGATTTTCGGCGATAGACATATCGTTATCGTTTACAACAATAATAAAGTTGCCGTCAAACTCGCCTGCATAGTCAAGACCCTCAAGAGCCTCACCGCCGCTTAACGAACCGTCGCCGATTACGGCAATTACATTTTCCTTGCCTCCGTTTAAATCTCTTGCCTTTGCAAGACCCGATGCAAGGCTGACAGATGTTGAGGTGTGACCGATATTAAAAAAATCGTGCTCGCTTTCGTCAGGATTTGCATAGCCTGAAACATCGTCATACTTATCTTCAAAAATGAATGCGTCTTTTCTGCCTGTAAGAATTTTGTGGCAGTAACTCTGATGCGATACATCAAAGACAAACTTGTCAACAGGTGAATTAAACACATAATGCAATGCTATAATAGCCTCCGCCATACCGAGGTTAGGGCCGAAGTGTCCGCCGTGGATACTTAACTTTTTTATGAGGACTGTACGCATTTCCTGTGCAAGCTGTTTCATTTCTTCCGTATTGAGTGCTTTTACATCTTGAGGTGAATTAATTTTTTCAATATACATAATAACATCTCCTGTAAATTTTATAAAGATATTATAACTGTTAAAGCTGACTTTAAGTCAATAGTTTTTTTAAAATTTTTTGCAAAAAATTTGCAGATGCCGTTTAAATCGACATCTGCAAATAAAATTATGAAATTGAAATTACATTGTATCCCTGGTCTTCGACAGTTTTCTTGAGTACATCGTTTGAAACTTCTGCTGTAAGTGTTACAACAGCAGTGCCTTTTTCGTGGCTTACTTCTGCCTGACTTACCTGTGCAAGTCCCTCAAGACTTTGTTTTACTCTGCCCTCGCAGTGTGAACACATCATACCGTCAATTTTCATTGTCTTTGTCATAGCATTATCATCCTTTTTTGATTTATATTTTATTTTTCTGTCTTTCTTTGGATTTGTAATGTCAAAGAAATTCAGCCTTAGAGCATTGGTTACAACGCAGAAACTCGACAGGCTCATTGCCGCTGCACCGAACATCGGATTAAGCTGCCAGCCGAGCAACGGAATCCAAACGCCTGCCGCAAGCGGAATACCGATAACATTATAGATAAATGCCCAGAAAAGATTTTCGTGGATATTTCTTAATGTTTTGCGGCTAAGTCTTACCGCTGCGGGAACATCCGTAAGTTTGCTCTTCATAAAAACAACATCGGCGGCATCAATTGCAATGTCCGTACCCGAACCAATTGCCATACCTATATCCGCTCTTGTAAGCGCAGGTGCGTCATTTATACCGTCGCCGACCATAAGAACCTTGCCCTGCTTTTTGAGTTCGGCAACAACTTTTTCTTTACCGTCAGGCAGTACGCCTGCAATAACTTCGTCAACACCTGCAAGTTTTCCTACAGCCTTAGCTGTTCTCTCATTGTCGCCCGTGAGCATTACAACCTTAATGCCCATATTTTGTAATTGTTTAATAGCCTGCGGACTTTCCTCTTTTATTACATCGGCAACGGCTATTATTCCCAAAAGCTTGTTATCGAGCATAAAGAACAGCGGTGTTTTGCCCTCTTCGGAAAGTTTGTCGGCTTTGCTTAATATATCGTTTGAAATACCGATAATTGAAGAAATATATTTCTTACTGCCGCCGATAATCCTTTTACCGTTGTATTCGGCAGACAATCCGCTACCCGATTCAGCCTTAAAATCTGTAACTTCATACGGATTTAAAGAAAGTTCCTCCGCTTTTACGATTATCGCTTTTGCAAGCGGATGTTCGCTTTTGACTTCGATTGAATATGCATATTTTAAAAGTTCATTTTCTGTGATTTCAAACGGAATAATATCTGTAACCTTTGGTTCGCCCTTAGTGATAGTACCCGTCTTGTCAAGTACGGCAATTTGAGTTTTGCCTGCCTCTTCAAGAGATGCCGCGGTTTTAAAGAGAATACCTTTTCTTGCGCCCATTCCGTTGCCGACCATAATAGCAACAGGTGTGGCAAGTCCGAGTGCACACGGGCAACTGATTACAAGAACCGATATACCTCTTGCAAGCGCATAACCTACAGTCTGACCGCACAAAAGCCAAACCGCAATGGTAATAAGGGCTATCACGATTACTGCAGGAACGAATACACCCGAAACCTTATCGGCAATTTTAGCTACGGGAGCTTTGGTTGCCGCAGCGTCGCTTACCATTTTAATAATTTGAGAAAGCGCAGTGTCTTCTCCTACAGCCGTTGCACTGCATTTAATAAAGCCTGATTTATTGATAGTACCTGCCGAAACAGTGTCACCGACAACTTTATCGACAGGAATACTCTCTCCTGTAAGAGCCGACTCGTCAACAGCTGTACTGCCGTCTGTGATTTCAGCGTCAACGGGAATACTCTCACCCGGACGAACAACGAATACATCGCCTTTTTTCACCTTATCAACAGTTACTTCGGTTTCTTTGCCGTCAATCAACAAGGTTGCTTTTTTAGGTGCAAGGTTCAAAAGTGCCTTGAGCGCATTTGTCGTCTTACCTTTTGAGTGAGCCTCAAGCATTTTGCCCACCGTAATCAGCGTAAGAATCATTGCCGCCGATTCAAAATAGAACTCGTGCATATAACTCATAACAAGTTCAGCATTCCCTTTTACCTGTGCATCGATCATTGCAAAAAGTGCATATACACTGTACACAAACGATGCACCCGAGCCGAGGGCAACAAGCGTGTCCATATTCGGTGAACGGTGAATCAGACCTTTAAATCCGCTTATAAAAAATTTTTGGTTAATCACCATTATTATAACGCAAAGCAAAAGCTGAGCAAGTCCCATTGCGATATGATTGTCCGCAAAAAACGCAGGCAACGGCCAACCCCACATCATATGCCCCATTGAAATATACATCAATACGACAAGAAAGCCGACAGAGGCAATCAGTCTGTGCATAAGTACAGGCGTGTCTTTATCTTTCAATTGATCGGTTTCGGCAGACTGTTTTTTCTCTGCGCCTGCCACGCTCGCACCGTAACCCGCCTTTTCAACTGCTGCAATTATGCTCTCTTCACTTGCACTGCCCTCTACTCCCATAGAATTTGTAAGCAGGCTTACCGAGCAGGACTGTACGCCCTCAACCTTTGAAACCGCTTTTTCAACACGGGAACTGCAAGCAGCACAACTCATTCCCGTAACATTAAATTTTTTCATCAAAAGCACCTACCTCATAAGCTTTTGCAAGGTTGCGACAAGGTCGTCAATTGTTTCATCTTTACCGTTGCGAATATCCTCCGCCACACAGGTTTTGATATGATTTGCAAGCAGCTCTTTATTAAATGAATTGAGCGCCGCATTAACGGCAGAAACCTGAACCAGAATATCGGTGCAATAGGCATTTTTCTCAAGCATACCTTTAATACCCCTTATCTGCCCCTCTATGCGGTTAAGACGATTGATGAGAGCCTTGTACTCTTTCTCGCTTCTTTGCTTTGTTTTATTACTGTGACAATTTTCACATGCCATAAAATCAGTCCTTTATACTTTCATACCCCATAAGGGTATATTTATTATATACCCCCGTATGGTATATTGTCAATACTAAGATATTAATTCCAAAAATTTTATAGATATTTATAGATATACTTATAGCAAAAAGCATTATATTCACCTTAAAACCTGTCACATACTTTTTCGTACGAAATTCGTGCAAAATGAAATTTAAAATTCTCTTGATTTTTAAAAATAAATCTGTTATAATAATCTCATTGCGGATTAAGCGATTTGCTCCGCCTCGGTTTGCTATGCCGTGTAAAAATTAAGAGCACCTATGCGGGTGTGGTGGAATTGGCAGACACGCAAGATTTAGGTTCTTGTGCTTACCGGTGTGCAGGTTCAAGTCCTGTCACCCGCACCAGTATGAGTGTTCATAACGGATTTATGTTATGGACACTCATTCTTTTATTCAATTTCATCCGGTTTGTATGTGGTGAGCAGGTTTTGTGCCTGCTCACCTTTTTTCTTATGCGGATTTCACTGTGGGAATATACTCCACATCTACGCCCTTCCGGGTGTTGGCTTTGTAGTTTTCGTCATCTGATGACGGTAGTTCTAAGTAACCGACAAAACGATAATAGATGACGATACGTTGAGTGTAGTTCTTTTTGCCGCCTTCTTTTTCGTGCACATCAATGTGGTCAATAAGTTCCCGGAGCATTGGTGCGGTTAAGGATTTCATCTCCATAAACTTTCTGACAGCTTTAAGAAAGTCATCTTTGTTTTGCTCCATTTCACTGATTTTGGCAAGGCGCTCCTTGTACTCAAAAATCTTTGTTTTCAGTTCAAGACGTTCAACCTCGTATTTATGGGATAGCTCCATATACATCTCATCGCTCAACTTGCCCGATACATTGTCCTCATAGGTTTTGGCGAAAAGCGAAGTGAGCATTTCATTTCGGGCGGTTACCCGATTTAGCTCTGTTTCCAAGGTTTTCTGCTCCGCCAACATATCGGCATTGGTTTTTTCGGCGAGGAGCTTTGCAAATTCTTCCTCGTGGAATTCCAAATACTTTGCTAATCTCTTTAATTCAAGCATAACGATCTGCTCGATAGCGTCGGCACGGATATAATGGCGGGTTTCGCAATTCCCACGGGTATCCTTCTTATAGTTGGAACAGCTGAAATAATGGATTTCCTTGTTGGTAGTATTCGTGTGATACCATAACTTGCTGCCGCAATCGGCACAGTAAAGAAAATCGCAAAACATATTCTTCTCGCCGTTTTCCTGTTTAGGAGCACGGCGCTTTGTCTTTACGACAAGCATCTGCACCAGCTCAAAATCATCACGGCTGATAATCGGCTCGTGAACATCCTTGAAAATAACCCAGTTTTCTTTAGGATTGTCGTAGCGTTTCTTATTCTTGTATGATTTGGAATACGTCTTGAAGTTGATGATATCGCCGCAATACTCCTGCTGGGTAAGAATCTTTGTAACGGTAGTTTTGCACCATTTATATTTGTTAGGCTGTGTGACCTTACCACCTTTACGAATACCCTTTTCTTGCCAATACGCCATAGGAATCAGCACCTTGCGCTCCTGCAATATACTGGCAATCGTTTCGTTGCTCTTACCTTCAAGCGCCATTTTGAAGATGTCACGAACGACCTGTGCCGCTTCGGGATCAATAACCCACTTCTTAGGATTATCGGGAGATTTGATATATCCATATGGCGGCGGAGCTAACGGCTCGCCTGTGCTACCCCTGATACGATAGGATGATCGACATTTTTTGCTAATGTCCCTTGCGTAAAACTCGTTCAACACATTTTTGAACGGCGCAATTTCACTTTCACCTTCGTCGCTGTCGATATTGTCGTTAACGGCGATGAACCGAACATCTCTGTCGGGAAAATAGGTGTCCATATAATATCCGACCATATCGTATCGCCGTCCGAGACGGGATAGGTCTTTGACTATAACTGTTGAGATATATCCGAGGTCAATGTCCTCGATCATCTTCTGAAAACCGGGACGCTCAAATAATGAGGTGTGATAGCGATAGCGGCAAAAAGCTAATAAAATCAATGGTT
>OLOT01000391.1_pt1 | contig 32614 bp, 38 predicted proteins | sample 1671991 | NCBI WGS metagenome assembly OLOT01 (sample SAMEA3136634, study PRJEB25190) | human gut metagenome | biome: human gut; feature: human-associated habitat; material: faeces | place: Austria | collected 2013
CCCGCGATCGCCAATTATCTGGGCGGCGACATCACGGGCGGGCTGCTGGAGACGGATCTGGACACGCGGGAGGATCTGGGCGCAGCTGCGGCTGTTTGCCGGGGCGGCGTACCGCCCGCGGCTGCTAGTTTTCAGCCGCGCGGTGCACCTTGTACTTTTGCAGCTGCTCGTCAGGGTGTGTGCGCAGCTGCTGCCCGGCAGCGTTACGGCATGCAGTACACTGGCCGCCCGCGTCCTGCCGGTTTTCCGTCTGCCGCCGGACGCCGCGGCGGCGGGGTTTGTCTTCCTCTGCGCAGCTCTTTACAAGGCCCGGCAAAGTCTTTATAATAAATGATAGTATATTTTGTGGTTTGAGGGTGAGTCTAATGTTTAAAAAGACCTATTACGGCGCACATATTGCCCCGGCGTGTGCTTATTGCCTGCACGGCTCCACCGCCGCCGACCCCAAAATGATTTTATGCAAGCGCAAGGGCGTTGTGTCGCCCTACTACTGCTGCCGCAAATTCAGCTATGACCCGCTGATGCGCATCCCCCGCCGCCAAGTCCTGCCCGAGCTGGACCCGCGGGATTTTACACTGGACGACTGAAAAGGAGAAGTCATGGATCACCCGAAACTTGAAGAATGGAAAACCGTCTGGCGCGAAAGACGCTCCGTCACGATGGTGTATATCCTGCTGCGCATCTCGGTTGTGTTGGTCATGCTGGCACAGATTTTCAACGGCAACTTTGAAAACGTTTTTCTCTGCGTGCTGACGCTTATCCTGTTCATGATGCCCAGCGTCCTGGAAAAAAAGCTGGACATCACCCTGCCGAACACGCTGGAAATCATCATCCTGCTGTTCATTTATGCAGCGGAAATCATGGGCGAGATCGGCGCGTACTACGTCACCTTCCCCTACTGGGACACGGTGCTGCACACGCTGAACGGCTTTTTGTGCGCGGCCATTGGGTTCTCGCTGCTGGACATTCTGAACCGCCACAGCGAGGCGCGGTTCCACCTGTCGCCGCTGTATCTGGCCATCGTGGCGTTCTGCTTCTCGATGACCGTCGGCGTCATCTGGGAATTTTTTGAGTGCACGATGGACCAGCTGTTCTTCCTCGATATGCAGAAGGACACCGTCGTCAACACGATTGGCTCCATCATGCTGGACCCCACGGGCGGCAATACGCCCACTGTGCTGAAAAACATCACCGACGTCATCGTCGTGCAGGCGGACGGCACCCAGACCGCACTGGGGCTGGGCGGGTATCTGGACATTGGTCTGCTGGACACGATGGAGGATCTGTTCGTCAACTTCATCGGTGCGCTGACGTTCTCGATCATCGGCTACTTCTACGTGTGCAGCCGCGGCGAAAACAAGTTTGCCAAACGGTTCATCCCGGTAGCCAACAACAGCACCCGCCCGAAGAATGCACCGTCCGAAGCGCCCGAAAAAAACGAAATTGAGTAAGAGGCTCTCTTAAACAGGAACCGACCTCTCACGCCGCCGTGCGCACTGACCGGCACACGACTCGCAGTAGCTGAGGGCGCTGAAGCATCCCGCCGCTGCGAGTCTTTCGTTATGAATACAGGCAAAAAGAAAGCCCCGACACATCGTGTTTTCAACGATGTATCGGGGCTTTTCACTTGGAGCTGGTGGCCGGACTTGAACCGGCGACCTGCTGATTACGAATCAGCTGCTCTACCAACTGAGCCACACCAGCACGCAAGACAACAATAAATATTATACAGATTTTCCCGGATAAGTCAATACCCTGACGAAAATTTTATTGCTGTCCTGCGGGATGTAGTTTACTCCGCGTCCTCGCAGAAGGCCTTGAAGGTCAGGTAGGCCATGTAAACGTCGGCCTTGGAGACGATCTCAAACGGAGAGTGCATCGAGAGCACAGGTACGCCGATGTCGATGGTGTCGATGTCCTGATTGGCGACATACTTGGCAACCGTACCGCCGCCGCCCAGGTCGAGCTTGCCCATCTCGCCGATCTGCCACACAACGCTGTTGGCGTCCATCAGACCGGTCAGGTAGCTGACAAGCTCGGCGGAGGCATCGCTCGTGCCGGACTTGCCGCGGGAGCCGGTGTACTTGTAAATGGCCACGCCGCGGCCTGCGTAGGTGCCGTTGTCGGGCTCAAAGGCGTCTGCAAACGTCGGGTCGTAGGCCGCCGTAACGTCAGCAGACAGGCACTTGGCGGCCTTGCAGGCCGTGATGTAGTCCGCCCCCTGCCCTGCGCAGAGCTGCTGCAGGAAGTGGAAGGTGTACATGCTGTTCAGGCCGGTGACGCCGTCGGAGCCGGTCTCCTCCTTGTCGGTCAGGACACAGACGGAGGTATAGGCGGGGCTCTTGGTCCCGATCTCAGCCATCAGCGCAGGGTAAGCGTCCACGCGGTCATCGTGGCCGTAGGCACCGATCATAGCGCGGTCCAGACCGATGTCGCGGGCCTTGTAGGCAGGCACGATCTCGATCTCGGCGCGGGTGAAGTCGCGCTCGGTGATGCCGTAGGCCTCGTTCAGCATGCCCAGGACGTTGAGCTTGACGCGCTGCTCGGCGTCCTTATCCTCGATGGGCAGGGACGCAATGATGACGTTGAGGTCCTCGGCGGTAATGCCCTCGGCCAGCGTCTTGGCGCTCTGCTTGGCACCCAGGTGCGGCAGCAGATCGGTGATGCAGAACACGGGGTCGTCGTCCTTCTCACCGATGCAGACGTTGACCCTGGTGCCGTCGGCGCGGTAGATGACACCGTGCAGGGCCAGCGGGATGGTGGGCCACTGGTACTTGCGCACGCCGCCGTAGTAGTGGGTGCGCAGGTAGCCGATGCCGGTCTTTTCAAACACGGGCACGGGGCGCAGGTCGAGGCGCGGGGAGTCGATGTGGGCAATGTTCAGGTGGAAGCCCTCCTCGAGGTTCTTCGTGCCGATGGTCGCGGCCAGCACGCACTTTTCGCGGTTGATGGTGTAGACCTTGGTGCCGGGGGCGTAGCTCGTGCCGGGCACAAACTTCTGATAGCCGACGGCGGTCAGCAGCTTTTCGCTGTAGGCCGTGGCCTCGCGCTCGGTCTTGGCGTTGTCCAGGAAGGTCTTGTAGCCCTCGCAAAAGTCCTGTGCGGCGGCAATGGCATTGGGGGCCGCGTCAGCTACCGTTTCATTTTTATAGAGCAGATTTTTCAGTTCCTCGGTGGTTTTCATTTCGAGAATCCTTTCTAAAAATTATTTATAAATCTCCGAGTAGTGCTGATAGCTCTCGGTGATTTTTTTTACGTAGAGCCGCATCTGCGGGTAAGGGTAATGGTCCAGCGTAACGCCGTCCGTTGAGTACGCCTCCTGCCCGAGCAGACCGTCCACGGTGCCCACGCCGCTGTGGTAGGCCGCGGCGGCGGTGGCCAGATGGCCGCTGTAGCGGTCCAGGCAGTAGCTGACAAAGTAGCTGCCGAACCGGATATTCGTCTCGGGGTCGTAGAGGTCGTCGAACGTCAGGCTCTCCTTCGGGGCGATTTTCATCTTGATCCAGTCGAACGTGACCTCGGTGATCTGCATGAGTCCCCTAGCCCCGGCGTCGGAATCTGCGTTCGGATCAAAATTGCTCTCGGTGCGGATGAAGGCGTATAAAATCATTGGGTCTATGCCGTATTTCCCGGCGTAATACTCAACGTACTCTGTGAAGCGCTGCGGGTATTCCCAGTGTTCGATCTTATCGCGGAAGGTGCTGAACAGCAGCGTTCCCGCCAGGGCCAGCACCAGCAGCAGCGCCAGGATCGGTGCTAAAATGCTTCTTTTTCGCTTTTTGGCTTTTGGCATGTTCCCTCCTTCTCCAATCCATTCAAAACGGATCGCAGCTTTTCGCGCAGGGCATCCGGCGTGCTGTCGTTGACCAGCTCTGCCGTGGCGGCGGCGCGCAGCGTTTCCAGCGGGGTCTGCGCATCCAGACGGCGGCGGGCCATCTCGGGCGCGATGCCGTCGCGGGCACAGATGCGGGCCACACTCGTCTCATAGGGGGCCGTGACCAGGATCAGTGCGTCGCAGCGCGCCTCAAACGGCGTGCCGACAATGACCGCACCGTCCACAAAGGCAAGGTCCGCCCCGCCCCGCCGGGCCTCGTCCAATGCGGCGTCGATGCGGCGCAGGATCTCCGGCTGGGTGATGTCTGTCAGGGCCGCCGTGCCCTCCGGCGTGGCAAATGCGCGGTCTGCCAGCAGGCGGCGGCGCACCGTGCCGTTTTCGTCGGCAATATCCGCGCCGAACACCTGTTGCAGCTGTGCAATGCAGGGCGAACCGGGCAGCAGCACTTCCCGCGCAACTAAATCTGCATCAATACAAGGATAGCCCTTTTCCCGCAAGAAATCTGTCGCACTGGACTTGCCGCAGCCGCTGCGGCCTGTGATGCCGACTACCTTCATAGCTCGACCACCCGGAACGCCGCGGCGCGGATGAGTCGGTTGTAGACCGCCATCGAGACGCCGTCCTGCTCGGGGCAGCGGGCGTAGACGACCTGCGCACCGTGCTTGTCCAAATCGCGCAGCGCTGTGAACAGGTGGTGTGCCTGGGTCACGCCGTCATGGTTTTTCCCGTACTCGATGAACGGCACGCCCAGCTGTGCGCCCTCCCCGTCAAAGCAGAGCGCCCAGACGCCGTCGGCCTTGTTCGCATCCACAAACGCCCTGTACTTGTCAAAATCGCCGCGCAGGATCGTGACCTGCGCCTTGGGGGCATAGTGCTTGTACTTCATGCCGGGCGAGCGCGCGACCTCGCCGTCCTTGAGCTTTTCAAGGATGGCCGGGCTGACGAGGACCTCCTCGCCCAAAACGGCCTCCATCTGCTCCTTCGTGATGTAGCCGGGGCGCAGGAGCATCGGGTGCTCCCCCGTCACGGCTACGACGGTGGACTCGACACCGACATTGGACTCACCGCCGTCGAGAATCAGCGGCAGACGGCCATCCATATCGGCCAGCGTGTCAGGCGCATTCGTCGGGCTGGGCTTGCCGGAAAGGTTTGCCGACGGCGCGGCAAACGCGACGCCGCTGGCCTTGATGACCTGCTGCACTACCGGGTGGGACGGCATCCGCACGCCGACGGTGTCAAGGCCCGCGCAGGTCACGTCGCTGACCTCGGGGCCGCGGGGCATGACCATCGTCAGCGGGCCGGGCCAGAAGGCGGCAGCCAGCTTTTTGGCGCGCTCGGGTACCTCGGAGACGATGCCGTTCAGCATCTCCATGCCGCAGATATGCACAATGAGCGGGTTATCCTGCGGGCGGCCCTTCGCTTCAAAAATTTTCTTGACGGCCTCGCCGTTGCGGGCGTCGGCGGCAATGCCGTAAACCGTCTCCGTCGGCAGGGCGACGAGCTCACCCTGCTGCAAAAGCCGGGCGGCCAGCGCCACGCTCTCCGGCGTGATGGGCAAAACCTGTGTTTTCATAGCTTTATTTTCCTTCTTCTGTACTACTTTGCTTCAGTTTTTCTTCCCGGTCTGCCAAAATCAGCGGCTCGACCACGCGGTCCAGGTCGCCGTCCAGCACACCCTGCAAATTACGCAGCGTCAGGCCGATGCGGTGATCGGTCACGCGGTCCTGCGGGAAGTTGTAGGTGCGTATCTTTTCGCTGCGGTCACCGCTGCCGACCTGGCTCTGGCGGCGGGCGTTGTATTCCTCGTCGTAGGCATCCTGCTTCTGCTGCAAAAGGCGGCTGCGCAGGACCTTTAAGGCGCGGTCCTTGTTCTCCCGCTGGCTGCGCTGGTCCTGGCATTCCACGACCATACCGGTGGGCAGATGGGTCACGCGGATGGCGGACGACGTCTTGTTGATGTGCTGGCCGCCCGCGCCCGACGAGCGGAATGTGTCAATGCGCAGGTCTTTTGGGTTGATCTCCAGCTCGACCTCCTCGGCCTCGGGCATGACGGCCACGGTGACGGTGGAGGTGTGGATGCGGCCCTGCGTCTCTGTCTCGGGCACGCGCTGGACGCGGTGGACGCCGCTCTCGAATTTCAGGCGGCTGTAGACGTCCGGCCCCTCGACGGAAAAGACGATCTCCTTCACGCCGCCGAGCTCCGTCGGGTTTTCGCTGATCGTCTCGCACTGCCATCCGCGCCTGGCGGCGTACATTGTGTACATGCGCCACAGGCTGTGGGCAAACAACGCAGCCTCCTCGCCGCCGGCACCGGCACGAATCTCCAGAATGACGCTTTTTTCGTCATCGGCGTCCTTCGGGATGAGCAGCAGACGCAGATTCTCTTCGCTCTGTGCCAGATTCCGGCCAATTTCGCACAGCTCCTGCTGTACCATAGCAGCAAACGCCGGGTCTGACTCTGCGGCCAGCATTTCCTTTGCGTCCGCTTCCTGCTGCTGCAGGTCGGTGTAACGGCGGTATTCTTCGATCAGGGGGGTAAGCTCTTTGTAATCACGCATCATCCGCGCGTACTCGTCGGCGTTGGCCGCCGCATCGGGCGTGGACATTCTGTGGGCCAGCTCCTCATAGCGGCGCTCGACCTCGTAGAGTTCGGTAAAAGACTGCATGGGGTCTCCTTTACATAAGGGATGTAGGGGCGAGCCTTGTTCGCCCGTCAACATAACGACGCCGTTCATTTCCCGGGTCGATGCAAGCATCCGCCCGGGGATGCTGCCGCGCTTATGCAGCCCCGCTACTGCTCCCCCGCGCGCAGAACTTTTTTGATGTTGCGCTCGATCTTGGCACGCGGCAGCATGATCTCATGCCCGCAGCCCTGGCATTTGATCTTGAAATCCATGCCTACGCGCAGTACATCGAAACGGTTCGCACCGCAGGGGTGCGGCTTCTTGGTCTGGATGACGTCCCCGACCTGTACGTCCATACGGCACACCGCCTTTCTTTCAAAAATATCATTCTTATTATAGTACAGCCTGTGTTGTTTTGCAAATCTCCCGCATAAAAGTTTAGTAAGTAATCGCAAACCCACCACAAATCTTATAAGAAATGAGGAACCGAAAATGTTGGAATATCGAGCCGAAGGCCTTTGCCGCAATGCGAACCACCTGAGCCGCGAGGAGCTGAGCCGCTGCATGGCCAGCGGCGAGGTGCTGCAAAGCACAGCCCTGGCCTACGACACAGGGCACCGCCTGCGGTTTGAGCTGGGCGGGCTGCGCGGCATCATGCCGTTTGCGGACTGTGTGGACGCCGCGCCCGGCGAGACCGTCAAGGACATTGCCGTGCTGACCCGGGTGGGCCGCCCGACCTGCTTTGTCATCATGGGCACCGAGTTTGACGATAACGGCGAGGAATACTACCTGCTCTCCCGCGCCGAGGCACAGCGCCGCTGCCGGGCACAGTACCTTGACACGCTGGAGGCCGGCAGCGTCATTCCCTGCACCGTGACCCACATTGAGAATTTCGGCGCGTTCTGCGACATCGGCTGCGGCATTGCGGCGCTGCTGCCCATCGACTGCCTGTCGGTCAGCCGCATTGCCTCGCCCGCGGACCGGGTGCAGGTCGGCCAGCAGCTTTTGTGTGCCATCAAGAACCGCGACGTGCAGGGGCGCATTGTGCTGACGCTGCGCGAGCTGCTGGGCACCTGGAGCGAGAACGCAGCCTGCTTTGCCGCCGGGGAGACCGTCGTCGGAATTGTGCGCAGCGTCGAGGAATACGGCGTCTTTATTGAGATCGCACCGAACCTGGCGGGGCTGGCGGAGGCGGACTCCACACTGCGCCCCGGGCAGGCCGTGAGCGTGTACATCAAAAACATCCTGCCCGATAAAATGAAGATCAAGCTGGTCGTGGTCAACAAGAATTTGGGCCAGCCCCTGCGGTTTGAGCCGCACTATTTCGTGACCCGCGGGCGGCTCAAGCGGTGGACCTACTCCACACCGCAGAGCCGCAAGCAGATCGAAACGGTATTTTGATTTTGGCGTCCGATTTTTGTCACTTTTGGATTTTGCCATCTTGCCACGGCCCGCCGCGGCGTGTATAATATGAGATAGATGAAATTTTGTCGAGGAAGTGGTTACGATGGCAGAGGCATTCACCGCCGGGGTGCGCCCGGGCGGCCTTACAGACGACACGCAGATCCGTATGTTGCTCTGCTACCTTGTCAAAGTGGCAGGCCCCGTAAAGCGCGAAACGATGCAGGGTGCGCTTTTGCAGGAACAGCTTGTCAATTATTTTGAGTTTGCCGACGCCCTGGCCGAGGTCGAAAAGCAGCAGCTTGTCACCGTGGACGAGGACGGGCGGTATACCATTACACGCCGCGGCACCACCGTGGCGGACACGCTGGCCTACGACCTGCCCCGCACCGTGCGGGAGAGCGCGATCCGCGCCGTCATGCAGATCCGCAGCTGGCGGCACCGCGCCGCGTCGAACCGCGCCGTTGTGCAGGAGAAGGACGGCCAGTTCAGCGTGGTCTGCTCGATTGCCGACATGGGCAGCGATGTGTTCCGCATGGAGCTGGCCATGCCGGATAAGCTGACCGCCGAGATGATCAAAAACAACTTTATTGCGCACGGCAGTGATATTTTCCCGAAGCTGCTGAACGCCCTTACCCAGCCCGGCAGCGAGGATGACCGCCCCCCGGCAGGGCTGATGTAAGCAAGCCTTTTCCCCTGTGCTCTCCATGAGCACGGGGATTTTTTTGTGCCATTCCCCTTGACAACCGTGTATAGTGTGTATATACTGTAAATATCGGATATGTACAATTCGACTACAAGGAGCTTCTGACAATGCAGATTTATCTTTCCAACTCCGGGCAGGAGCCGATCTACGCGCAGATCACGCGGCAGATCAAGCAGCAGATCCTGTCCGGCGCGCTGCGCCCCGGCGACGCACTGCCCAGCATCCGGCTTTTGGCGAAGGAGCTGCGCATCAGCGTCATCACAACGAAGCGCGCGTATGAGGATCTGGAGCGCGACGGCTTTATCCTGACCCAGCAGGGCCGGGGCAGCTTTGTCGCCGAGCAGAACCCCGCCCTGCTGCGCGAGGAGCATTTAAAAAAGGTCGAGGACTGCCTGCAGGGCGCGGTGGACGCCGCGCGGCTGGGCGGCATCGGCTATGACGAGGTTGCAGAGACGCTGCGCCTTTTGTGGGAGGGCTGACCTATGGCAGCAAGCACCGCCGCTTTACGCGGCATCACGAAGCAGTACAAAGACTTTACCCTTGGGCCGGTTGATATGACCGTGCCCGCGGGCAGCATCGTCGGGCTGATCGGCGAGAACGGCGCAGGCAAGACGACGCTTTTGAAAATCCTCTGCGGCGTCAACCGGGCGGATGACGGCACGGTTGACCTGCTGGGCGGCTCCCCTGCCGATGCCGCCACTCGCGCCAAGATTGGCGTTGTGTTTGAGGATGCCTTTTTCTACGGGAGCTTCACCGCCGCGCAGGTCGCGCGCAGTCTGGCCGGAATGTACGGTGCGCGGTGGAATGCGGACAGCTTTTCCGCCTATCTACGCCGCTTTGGTCTGGACGCAGGCAAGAAGCTCAAAGAGTACAGCCGCGGCATGCGGTTAAAACTGAGCCTGGCTGCGGCGCTGGCCCATGACCCCGAGCTGCTGGTGCTGGACGAAGCCACCGCCGGTCTTGACCCGGTGGTGCGCGGTGAGCTGCTGGACCTGTTTTTGGAGTTCATCCAGGACGAGCGGCACAGCATTGTCATGAGCAGCCACATCACGGCGGACCTTGAGCAGATTGCGGATTCCATCGCGTACCTGCACAACGGGCAGCTGCTGTTTCAGGAGAACAAGGATGACCTTTTGCAGGAATACGGCGTGCTGCACTGCGGCGAGGATGTACTGACTTCCCTGCCCGCCGGGCTGGTGGTGTTCACCAGGCGCGGGGCCTATGGGTGTGAAAGTCTGGTCAGGGAGCGGCGCACCGTGCAGGAGCTTCTGCCGGAGGCCGTCTGCGACGCGGCAAGGCTCGATGATATTATGCGGTTTTACAGCGGGAGGGATGCACAATGAAAGGGCTTTTGTATAAAGAATGGGCCACCCTGAAAAGTTCCTACAAACAGACTGTATTTTTTATCGCGTTCCTCTACGGCGGCATCAGCATTCTGACCGGGCAGACCGGGATGGCCTATGCATTGCTCGTTGTATTTTCCATTCTGATCACCTCCACGATTTCGTTTGACGAGAACTCCCATTGGGACATCTACGTCCGCACGCTGCCCGTAACACCCGCGCAGCTTGTGGGCAGCAAATACCTGTTTGGGCTGTGCGGGCTGGCGCTGGGCACAGTGTGTACGGTGCTGATCGTGGCGCTGGACAATGTGCTGCCGCCCCTGCTGTTCTGGCACGCCGCGTATAAAGTACCGCCCCTCGAGTGTCTGGCAGCCCTGCTGGCCTGCGGCAGCATGGCGCTGCTGTTGGTCGCGCTTTTGCTGCCGCTGTCCTATCGGTTCAACAGTGTCAAGGCCCGCAGCTGGTTGTTTCTGATCATCGGTGTACTCGGCGGTTGTATTGGGCTGGTCGCTTCCGTCTCGCCCGATTTGATGCAGCTGTTCAATGCCTCCGACGAAGTGCTGCTGACAGGGCTGGTTGCAGCGTTTGTGGGGCTGCTGGCGGTGTATTTTGCGAGCTATAAGGTATGCGTGGGGATTTATAAGCGGAAGGAATACTGAGTTCCTGCCGCAATGTGCCCGGGCGGATATGGAATCCGCCCCTACGTGTCTGTGCGGCTTCCCTGCGGGCGAGCAATGCTCGCCCCTACAAGGGAGACTTTATAGCAAAAAATCCTGTGCCCTTTTGCGGACACAGGATTTTTTAGTATGCACTTATTCGCAGCCCAGATATGCTTTGCGGACCTCGATGTTGTTGGCGAGCTCGGTGGCCTCGCCCTCCATCTTGATCGTGCCGGTCTCCAGAACATAAGCGCGGTTGGCGATATCCAAGGCCATCTTTGCGTTCTGCTCCACCAGCAGCACGGTCACGCCGTTGCGGTTGACCTGGCGGATGATCTTGAAGATTTCCTTGACCAGCAGCGGGGACAGGCCCATGGACGGCTCGTCCAGCAGCAGCATTTTGGGCTTGCACATCAGCGCACGGCCCATGGCCAGCATCTGCTGCTCGCCGCCGGAGAGCGTACCGGCGGGCTGGTTGCGGCGCTCCTTCAGACGCGGCAGCAGGTCAAAGACCATGTCGAAGTCATTCTGGATGGCCTCCTTGCCGTCGCGGCGTGTGTACGCGCCCATCTGCAGGTTCTGCTGCACGGTCAGGCCGCTGAACACGCGGCGGCCCTCCGGCACCTGCGCCAGGCCCAGGCGGATGATCTTATGCGCCTCCATCTTGCTGATGGTCTGGCCGCAGTAGTCGATCTCGCCGCTCTGCAGCTTCAGCAGACCGGAGATCGCGTGCATCGTCGTGGTCTTGCCCGCACCGTTCGCACCGATCAGGGTGACGATCTCGCCCTCATTGACATGGAACGAAACGTCCTTGATGGCGTGGATCGAGCCATAGTAAACATTGATATTTTTGACAGAAAGCATCTCGCCCATCGTCAGTCACCTCCCAGATATGCCGCAATGACCTTCGGGTTGTTGCGGATGGCTTTGCCGTCGCCGCGGGCAATCACACGGCCATAGTCCAGCACGGTGATCTCCTCGCAGATGCCCATGACAAAGTTCATATCGTGCTCGATGAGCAGGATGGCGACGCCGAACTGGTCGCGCACGCTGTGGATGGTGTGCATCAGTTCCTCGGTCTCGTTGGGGTTCATACCGGCGGCGGGCTCGTCCAGCAGCAGCAGCTTCGGGTTCGTGGCCAGTGCGCGGGCAATTTCCAGCTTGCGCTGCTTGCCGTAGGGCAGCTGGCTGGCCTTGTAGTCGGCCTCCTTGTCCAGGTCAAAGATTTTGAGCAGCTTCATGGCCTCGCGGTTCATCTCGTGCTCTTTTTCTTTGTAAGCAGGCAGACGCAGGATGCCGGTCCACATATTGTACCTGATCTGGTTGTGCAGACCGACCTTGACGTTATCCAGCACCGTCATATCATTGAACAGGCGGATATTCTGGAAGGTACGTGCAATACCGGACTTGCTGATAAGCTCGGGGTTCTGGCCGGTAATGTCCTTGCCGTCCAGAATGATGTTGCCCTCGGTGGGCTTATAGACGCCGGTCAGCATGTTAAAGACCGTCGTCTTGCCCGCGCCGTTGGGGCCGATCAGGCCGTACAGATGACCCTTTTCAATGGAAAGATCGAGCTGCGCAACGGCCTGCAGGCCGCCGAACGCAATACCCAGGTTACTGACCTCCAGCAGTGCCATTTACGCCACCCCCTTTTTTTCTTTGTCTTTGGCACCCTTGCCCTCGGCATCCTCCTTGCGGAAGCGCGCGGTCAGGCGCTTGCGCAGGGCAATCATTTCGGGGCTCTGGTTGAAAATCATGACCACGATCAGCACGATGGCGTAGATCAGCATACGATAGTCGTTCATGCTGCGCAGCAGCTCAGGCAGAACGGTCAGCACGGCGGCGGCGATGACCGAGCCGCGCAGGTTGCCGATGCCGCCCAGAACAACGAACACCAGAATTAAAATCGAGGTGTTGTAGTCGAACTTCTTCGCGACCAGCGAGGAGTAGTTCAGCGCGTAGAGCACGCCTGCAACGCCCGCAAAGACAGCGGAGGTCACAAACGCCATGAGCTTGTACTTCGTGATGGGGATGCCAACGGAACGCGCGGCGATCTCGTTATCGCGGATGGCCTTGATGGCGCGGCCCGCGCGGGAGTTGACGAGGTTCAGAATGACCAGCAGCGTAATAATGACCAGCACGATGCCGATGGTGAAGGTGGACGCCTTCTTGATGCCGGTGATGCCCATAGCGCCGTTGATCAGCACCTTGCCGTCTACCTCCAGATTCAGGGAGGCGGAATCCTTCAGTGAGAAGTGCAGGCCGTGGGAATCCACGCCCAGATAACAGGCGTTCATAACGTTCTTGACGATCTCACCAAAAGCCAGCGTGACGATAGCCAGATAGTCACCGGACAGACGCAGAACGGGGATGCCGACGAGCACGCCGAACAGACCTGCCACCGCGCCGCCGACCACGAAGGCCAGCAGCAGTGCAAGGGGCTGCGGGGCGTTTTCGGACATGACAACATAGACGAGCGTGCCGGAGAACGCGCCGACGCTCATGAAGCCGGCGTGGCCGAGGCTCAGCTCACCCAGCATACCGACGGTCAGGTTCAGCGAGACCGCCATAATGACATAGGCGCAGATGGGCACGAGCTGGCCGGAGAAGGAGTTTGTCAGCGCACCGGCGGCACTCAGAATTTGAATCAGGACATAGAAGCCGACGACAATGCCCAGCGTAATGACGTTGCTTTTGGTGGACTTTTTCATATTTTTCAACATAGCAGCCACCTCAAACCTTCACGTTGACCTTCTTGCCCAGCAGGCCGGTGGGCTTGACAATGAGCACCACAACCAGGACAAGAAATACGATAGCGTCAGACAGCTGGGTCGAAATGTAGGCCTTGCTCAGGTTCTCAATGATGCCCAGCAGGATACCGCCGAGGAACGCACCCGGGATAGAGCCGATGCCGCCAAAGACCGCGGCCACGAACGCCTTGATGCCGGGCATGGCGCCGGTTGTGGGCTGCAGGGTCGGATAGGACGAGCAGAGCAGCGCACCGGCCACAGCGGCCAGCGCAGAGCCGATGGCAAAGGTCAGCGAGATCGTCGCGTTGACGTTGACGCCCATCAGCTGGGCGGCGCCGCGGTCCTCCGACACAGCCAGCATGGCGTGGCCCGCGGGGGTGTTATTGACGAACCAGATCAGCACGACCATGATGACAATGCAGGCAATGATGGTCACGACGGTCTCTGCCGAGATGGTCAGCTGCCCGCCGAACAGACTGATGGGCTTGAACCCGGAGACAACAGAGGTAAAGCTCTTGGGGTTGGACGTCCAAGCCAGCTGGGCCACCTGCTGCAAAAGGTAGCTGACGCCGATGGCCGTAATCAGGACGGCCAGAGACGGGGCCTCACGCAGCGGGCGGTAGGCGACGCGCTCGATCGTAACGCCCAGAACAGTGCAGACGACCATCGAAAGGACAATGGCCAGCACGGGGTTCATACCCGCAGAGCCAAAGGCAAAGAACACAACATAGCTGCCAATCATGATAACGTCGCCGTGGGCGAAGTTCAACATCTTGGCAATGCCGTAGACCATCGTATAGCCCAGGGCGATCAGCGCGTAAACGCTGCCCAGACTGATACCGTTGATCAGGTAGGATAAAAATTGCATTGCGGAATACACCTCACTCTAACTTTTCCCCTGCTGATCGTTATGCCGCAGGTAAGCAGGAAAATATGAATCCATAGTAGCACAAATCTGCAGGCAAAACAATGGGTTATCCTGTATTTCTGCAAAAAACAAGTGTATTTGTCGAGACCTGCTTCTACCAAACCAAAAAGGGCTGCCGAACCCTATGTCCGGCAGCCCCCATTGGCAACGGAAAATTCAGTTTACGTGCGCCGTACCGGAATTACATAGCAGCGTAAGCGCCGTCCTTGATGACAACAGCCTTAGGAGCCTTGGAAACCGCACCGGAGGCATCCCAGGTCATGCCATCGCCGGTCAGACCGTCAAAGGTCATGCTGGTGAACTGAGCCTTGAGAGCATCGCAGACGTCAGAGGCATCCATGTCGCCGTTGATGCCGCCGGCAACCGCAGCCTGATAGATGGCGTAGACGACATCGTAAGCATCGGCAGCGAACTGGTTCGGGGTGTCACCGTAGGCCTCCTTGTAAGCGGAGACAAAAGCCTGCGTCTTTTCATCCTGTGCGTCTGCAGCGAACGGGGTCAGGAGCATCAGACCCTCGGCCAGAGAGGTGTCAAAGCCCTCAATGGTCAGGATGCCGTCCATACCGTCGCAGCCGAAGAAGACAGGCGCATAGCCGCTCTTGTTGGCGGCAATCAGGATCTGAGAAGCCTCCTGATAGTAGATGGGCAGGAATACGAGATCAGCACCAGCCTGCTGGCACTTGGCAACCTGCGTGGACAGGTCAGACTTGTTGTCAGCGGTAAATGCCTCAGCGGTAACGATCTCGAGGTTCTTGGCAGCAGCCTCGGCCTTGAACTTCTCATAAATACCGGAAGAATAGGCATCGGAGGAGTCATAGATGATGCCGACCTTGGTGCCGAGCTTGTTTTCTGCGATATAATCTGCGGAGGCAACGCCCTGGTTGGGGTCGGTAAAGCAGATCTGGAACACATTGTCGCCGCTCTCGATGACAGCGGGCGCAGAAGCGGAAGGCGTCATCATAAACAGGTTGTCATTGGCGGTCTCGGCGGCAACGGCAATGGACGGGGTAGTTGTGACAGGACCGGCCAGAACCTGCAGGCCCCAGTCCTTCAGGGTGTTGTAGGCGTTGACGCTCTTCTCGGCGTCATGCTCATCGTCCTCGAACTTCCACTCAAAGACATCGCTGCCATTGGCGGCGTTGATCTCCTTGACGGCCAGCTCCTCGGCGTTCTTAACGGCCTGACCGTAGATGGCGGCGCCGCCGGTAACAGGGCCAATGCCGCCGATCTTGATGGGGGTGCCGGTATAAGCGCCAGAGCCCTCACCGGCTGCCTCGGTGGTAGCAGCGGTGGAGGTGGAGGCAGCCTCAGAGGAGGATGCCGTATCGGTGGATGCGGAAGAGCCGCAGGCGGCCAGGCTCAGGACCATGGAAGCCGCCAGCACAGAGCTAACGAGTTTTTTCATAATAGTGTTCCCTCCTAGAAATAAAGCAACGGCACATAACGGGTTCGCACAACCCCGTGCCGCTTCATTGACTAAATTATAAGCTTTTGTTTACAAAAATGCAATGAACCAAATCGACAGCGTTTTCTATGCTTTTTGACCGCTTTATGGGGAAGTTTCACAAATTTTGGTTACAAAATATTATCAACTTTACCTATTGACCTTTTAGTAAGACTTTTTGGGATAAAGGGCTTGCAAAATCCGCCATAATTTGTCATAATAAAGTGAAACTGAGTTTGTGAAAGGGGCATCATCGCAGATGAAACTTTTGGAGGAACGTATTATGCAGGAAGGCCAGGTTCGTCCCGGCAACGTCCTGAAGGTCGACTGCTTTCTGAACCACCAGCTGGACGTAGACCTGCTGGACAAGGTCGGCGAGGAGTTCTACCGCATCTTCAAGGACGACGGCATCAACAAGATTCTGACCATCGAGGCATCCGGCATCGCCATTGCCTGCATGACCGCGCGGCATTTCAACGTGCCTGTCGTCTTTGCCAAGAAGGCCAAGAGCAAGAACATTGACGGTGAGGTCTACACCTCCACCGTTCATTCCTACACCTATGGCCGTGATTATGACATCACGCTGTCCAAGAAGTTTCTCTCCCCCTCTGACAAGGTGCTGATTCTGGACGACTTCCTCGCCAACGGCAAGGCCATGAAGGGTCTGCTGGATGTCTGCGCGCAGGCAGGTGCGACCGTCGGCGGCATCGGCATCTGCATTGAGAAGGGCTTCCAGCCGGGCGGCGCCGAGCTGCGCGCTGCCGGCTACAAGCTGGCCAGCCTGGCCATCGTCGATACGATGACCGACGACCAGCTGACGTTCCGTGAGCAGTAAGCGTTTCTCTGATTTTACGTATGGCACAAAAAATTCCCGGGCCGTGAAAGTGGTCCGGGAATTTTTATTTCAGATGTTCAGAAGCAAAGGTCACTTGCCCAGAGAAGCCAGATAAGCAGCATTCTGCGCGGCCAGCGCGGGCCATGACTGTCTGTTCAGATTTTTCATACGTCTCACCAACCAAAAACCGCCTGCGCGGCGCGCAGGCGGTCAATGCCTTATTTGGTTACATCAGCCCTTGATGGCAGCAGCAACTTCAGCAGCGAAGTCCTCGTTGCGCTTCTCCAGGCCCTCGCCCTTGGTGAAGTGGGTGAAGGCAGCGATCTTGATGTCGCCGCCCAGAGCCTTCGCGGTGTCGGCAACGTACTTCTTGACGTCCATGCCGCCGTCCTTGATGAAGGCCTGGTCGACCAGGCAAGCTTCCTTGTAGAACTTGCCCAGCTTACCGATGGCCATCTTCTCCTTGATAGCGTCGGGCTTGTTGGCAGTCTTGGGATCGTTGGCCATCTGAGCCAGAACGATCTCCTTCTCCTTGGCCAGAACGTCCTCGGGCACGTCGGACTCGTTCAGGTAGCTGGGGTTAGCAGCAGCGACCTGCATGGCGATGTCCTTGCCGAAGGCAGCGAACTCGGGCTTGGCAGCGACGTCGTCAGAGGTCTCGAACTTGACGATGACGCCGTGGGTGCCGCCGCCATGGACATAGGCAGCGCAGTGGCCCTCATAGCGGGCAAAGCGGCGAACCTTGATGTTCTCCTTGATGACGAGGATCAGAGCCTTCAGGGCATCGTCAACCGTGCCGTCGCCCATCTTGCAGGCCATCAGGGCCTCAACATCGGCGGGGTTCTCGTCAGCAACGACCTTGGCCAGGTTCTTGGTGAAGTCAACAAACTTGTCGTTCTTGGCGACGAAGTCGGTCTCGGCGTTGACCTCAACGACAACAGCGCAGTTGTCGAAGGAAACGGCATAGACCATGCCCTCGGCGGCGATGCGGCCAGCCTTCTTGTTGGCTGCAGCCAGGCCCTGCTCGCGCAGGATCTCGATAGCCTTCTCGAAGTCGCCGTCAGCCTGGGTCAGTGCCTTCTTGCACTCCATCATGCCGCAGTCGGTCTGCTTACGCAGCTCCATAACGTCTTTTGCAGAAATAGCCATAGTGCTCAATGTCCTTTCTGAATTGTAGGGAGTAAATCAATCCTCTTTGGTCTCGGCGGCGGGAGCGTCCTGAACGCCCTGCTTGCCCTCCAGCACAGCGCTGGCCATGGCACCGGAGATCAGCTTGACAGCGCGGATAGCGTCGTCGTTGCCGGGGATGACGTAGTCGATCTCATCGGGATCGCAGTTGGTATCAACGATAGCAACAATGGGGATGTTCAGCTTGCGGGCCTCGGAGACAGCGATGCGCTCCTTGTGGGGGTCAACGATGAACATAGCCTTCGGCAGAGCCTTCATGTTCTTGACGCCGCCCAGGTACTTGTCCAGCTTGGCCATCTCGAGCTCGAGCTTGACGACTTCCTTCTTGGGCAGCAGGTCGAACGTGCCGTCCTCCTGCATGGTCTTGAGCTGCTCCATACGGTCGATGCGCTTACGGATGGTGCGGAAGTTGGTCATCATGCCGCCCAGCCAACGAGCGTTGACATAGTGCATGCCGCAGCGGGTAGCCTCGTCACGGATGGACTCCTGAGCCTGCTTCTTGGTGCCGACGAACAGGATCTCGCCGCCCTGTGCAGCGGTGTCGCGGACGAAGTTGTAAGCCTCATCGAGCTTCTTCACGGTCTTCTGCAGGTCAATGATGTAGATACCATTGCGCTCGGTGAAGATGTACTTAGCCATCTTGGGGTTCCAGCGGCGGGTCTGGTGGCCGAAGTGGACACCGGCCTCGAGAAGCTGTTTCATAGATACGACTGCCATTGTTTGTTTCCTCCAAAAAATTTAGTTTGTACCCTCCGCACTGCGGGGTTTCTGTTTTCTAACCCTTTTGACGTGCTACCGCAAAAAAGGCACAAAAAAACAGCGCAATGCGTGTGTATTGCCTTAGTATAGTACCATACCCCGGCGCAAATTGCAAGAGGTTTTTGAAAATTTATCGTTGCAGGTGTGTTTTTAACGTGCTATGATACAGGCAGAGACGATACTGTGAAGTGTTTCCAACGGGAGCGACGGGGGGGTGCCGGGATGGTCATTTGGATCAGCGTTTATTTCATCGGGGTCTTTGTGTGCGGCCTTGTGCAGCTGTACACGCAGCATCTGCGCCTTGTCGGCGTGGACCGCCGCCGCTGGCACCATCCGCCGCCGGAGCGCAGCCCCTATAAGCCCATTGAGGTCTGGTGGATGTTCAGCCGCGGGGAGTTTGCCGCGTTTTTGCTGAACTGCTTTGCCGTGCCCGGGCTTCTGCTGCTCACCTTCCCGCTGGGGTGGTACATCGGCGGCGACGCAGCCAGCTTTATCACGGGGCTTGGCGTACTGTTTTTTGTGCTGTTCATCTCCCCCATTGCCGAGCGGCTGATCGACGGGTTTTGATTTTTCCGCATGTTTAAACCAAAAGAAAAGGCCTGTCAGATTTCTCTGACAGGTCTTTGTGGTGGAGAATACCGGGATCGAACCGGTGACCTCTTGCATGCCATGCAAGCGCTCTCCCAGCTGAGCTAATCCCCCATAGCTGGCGTCGCTTCGAAGCGTTTGTGTTTCGTGCGCTCCTGACGACGCCATTTATTATAGCAAACCGTTTTTCAAATGTCAAGCGGTTTTTTGAAATTATTTTAGGATGGTGAAGTTTTATTCTTAATGCAACGGGTAATTCCATCCGTGAACACAAAATATTTGGAAAAAGTGAGGTAAACAACAAATGAAAGCAAAAGTTTTGGGATGGGCGCACAAGCAGGGCGAGTACAACGGTTTCAAGTATGACAACTTTGTTCTGCATGTTGCCACTAAGAACATGAATGTCAGCGGCACTGCCGTTGAGCAGATTAAGGTTAAAGCCCCGGTGTTCTCCAATTTCCTGCTGGAAAGCGATGTTACGGAGAACGAACTGATTGGCCGCACCATCGACCTCCAGTATGGCCGTCATGATGCGCTGGAATCTCTTGAACTGCTCGACGACTAACAGCCGTCGAGCCGCCCGGAGGGCGGCTCTAAGTCGCCAAGGTTAGTATTACCCTTGGCGACTTTTGTAGCACCCCCTACAAACCGCGCCGTTATGCGGCTTTAGAGGTTGCTACACACTTTTGTAGCAAGTGTAGCAAGCTATGGAAGTGTAGCAAAAACAGAATAAGGGGTTGCCCAAAATGGCAAATGTGCAGTCTCGCCGGTGGCTCGTCACCATTAACAACCCCGGCGATAAAGGCTTATCCCACGATGCAATTAAGGACATTGTGGCTCACGGTACAGCTCCCGTTTACTGGTGTATGTGCGATGAGGTAGGCGATGAGTGCGAGACATTGCACACACACCTTTATTTTGTCTGGAAGTCACCTGTTCGCTTCGATACTATCCGCAAGATGTTCGATTGTTCCCACTGTGACAAACCAAACGGAACAAGCCCGGAATGCCGGGCGTATGTGCTAAAGGACGGCGAAAAGTTCAACAAGGACGAAAACGGCCATTATCACTACACCGATTCCACGGGCAAGGAACATGACGGCACAAACCACTCGGATACATTCGAGGAATTTGGAACACTGCCGCACGAACATCAAGGCAGTCGCGGAGATTTGCGCGGGCTGTACAACATGATTAAACAGGGTGCAGACACCTATGAAATCTTGGAAACATGCCCGGAATTTGTCCGCGATATAGACAACATTGAACGCACCCGCCAGATAATCTTAGAAAAGAAATTCCGCACCACATTCCGCGAATTGGAAGTAACTTACATATACGGTACAACAGGCGTTGGCAAAACCCGTCAAGTCATGGAACAGTATGGATATGATAAATGCTACCGTGTCACGGATTATGCGCACCCGTTTGACGGGTACAAAGGGCAGGATGTAATTATTTTCGAGGAGTTCCGCAACAGCTTGAAAATAGCTGATATGCTGGTGTATCTGGACGGTTATCCCGTTGAATTGCCTTGCCGCTATGCGAACAAACAGGCGTGTTTCACTAAAGTCTACATTATAAGTAACTGGGCATTGGAATTGCAGTACCCGCAAATTCAAGCGGAAACGCCGCTGACCTATCAAGCGTGGTTGCGCAGAATCCACACGGTTCGTGTGTTCTCGGACAGTGGAAAGTATGTAGACAGCACGACACAAGACTATTTCAAGTTTAAGCCCGTTTCGGTACAGTGGCCGACTTGAAATCTACACTTCAAAAAAGGAGTTTTGTACCATGCAAAATCATAAAGTGAAAGTTGCCATTCCTTACGCGGCTTTAGAGCCGCTGGGTATCTCCCTTTTGAAAGCTGGTCAAGTCGATTTGGCGGGCATCTGCGTTCTGTTCGATGCGCAGATTGTTGCCATCTATGACAGGCAAGCCCCCAACTACGGCGTGTCCGCTGAAATCGACCCCGACACAAAGAAAATCACTGCCGAAGTGGTTTCGCTTAACATGATGTAAACGCCATACCTATGGGCGGCGTTCTACATAAAAAATTCCGTGGAAAGGAGGTAGGCGGCTATGTATTCTCAGTTTCTTTCGCTCACCGCTGAAGCTGGCGACACTGCCGCAGGTGCTATGACTGATGCAATCACTGCTGGTGTCACTTCCGCTGTTAGTCTGGTCGGTACTGCGTTTGACGCGATCACCAAAAATGGCGTGCTGTGCATCTTCCTCGGTGCTGCTCTTGTCCGTGTTGGCATGAGCATCTTCCGCAGCATGAAGAGTTCCGTTCGCTGAACCATGCAGCCCAAAGGGGCGGGCAAAAAGCCCGCCCCTTTTCTTTTTGATTCTACGCTTTCAATAGTGAAAAAGAATAAACCTTTCCTTTCGCGGGCGGTTTAGCCCGCGCCCCGGTCGGCTAGACCGGGCAAACATCCGGGAGTAGACAATTAAAAAATGCCGCCATTACTGGCGGCTCTGCTCCTGTCTCCACTTTAGAAATTCGGTGTATTCTTCACTACTGCCGAATGTTTTCACTTCAGCATTGCGGACAATGGTTAGGCAAACGTTTTTTACAATTTTGCAAATTGTAAACCCTATTATTGCCGCTATTCCAACATAAAATAAGCAAACACCTATTATAAATGCACCTTCGGTGAAATCCATAAAATCACTTCCTTTTGCTTATTTTACTCTGTACTTAATGTTAATGTCAAGAGGTGTACACATGAAACGAAAAATATTTGCCTTATTGCTGTGTATGGTTTTTATCTGTACACTTTCCTTGCCTGTATATGCTGATTCTACCGCCACAAGTTCGGATGGTTATTCGGTTCTTATAAGTGATATTCCCACAACTTGCCCGACTTGCGGTGGTTCGCTAAGTGCTTCTTGGGCTTCTACTTCTGGTGCAGAGGTTGAAGTTCAAATTTCTGATTCTGGCAGTATTAAAATTCCTGCCGGTGCTGGTTCGTTTGCTTATATTAAATTGAGGTGTAAATCGTGTGGATACGAAAAGTCTGAAACCAGATTGTTAGGCTTAGATTTCGGCAATGAAAAACCCGGCAATTTGCATGTAGAGCAAGCCCCCTCCGGCATTGGCCGTAAAGATTTGCCCGGTTATCAAAGCTCAGACAACAATCCGGGCGTTCCCTCGATTTCTCAAGATGGTAATATTGCATTGCTTGCGAAATACCGCTTTACTAATAATCAAAAACAACTTGTAGATTCATTTTCAAAACAAGTAGGTAATGATATTTGGAATTTTGGCGAAAATTCTTTGTATATTGAGCGGTATTCAAATTCGCAAACTTATTGCTATACATACGGTGGCTATATTCTTGATACAAATAATATTCCGGGAATTTACTACATTCCGGCTGGTACGTCGTATGTTTTTAATCCATGGGGCGATTCTTACAAAAGAAATTTGAATAAACGTCAGTGGCCCGAAATTGTATCAAAATCTATTGCATCTGTTAGTTCAGATGGAACTAAGCGTTATATATGTATTTACAAATATAACGCTGATTGGTCATCGCAAGGTTATCCCGATATGTCTTTATCGGTTGGAGATGGAACTGATTATATTTTCCGACAAGATTCTGGTTACACTATTTCAACATCGGGAAATATTACAATTCCATATCCTAAAGATTTGGTTGTATATCTGCGCCCCACTTCTACGAATATCGTAAAGAACACGAATATCACCATCAACAACAATAACTACTCCCAGACATGGAACGGCAACATCTACACCGACAACAGCACCAACCTAACTTACATCTACCCTCAGTATACCACTGTCAACGAGAAAAACGAAACTGTAACCAACATTTCTAATACGCCCATCATCTACAACAACGAAACCAAACAATATTATACCTACGACCAGACCACGAAAAACTACTACTACATAACTTATAATGCACAGCCTACACCTTCCCCCAGTCCCACACCTGCCCCGACAGACAAGCCGGGCGGCAGTATCTCCACACCCGAAACCGGCAAACCGGGCGGCGATGCCAGTGACACAACGGGTATTTTGGCCGTGCTGGTTGAAATCCGTGACAACATGATTCAAGGCTTCTTGGATATTAAAGCGGCTTTCGTTGCTGGCTTCGCTGAACTTTCCGCAAACTTTACCCTCGCTATTGAAAATTTGAATGTGAACATTCAAAACATCTTCAATAAAAAGTTCCCTGACCAGAGTACACCGGAGACAGCGCTACCCAGTCCCACACCTTCGCCCAGTCCTGCACCGCTCGACCCCATTCTTCCCGAAACGCAAAATCTAATCATTCCGAAAATGAACAGCAACACCTTTACCGATGAACACGGCACATGGATTGCTTCGGGTTCTTCAAAATATAGTGATGTATTCGACTTCTTCCATGCTTTTGACCGTTCGACTTCCGATTTTTGGGAAACAAATGCAAAACCCTCTTACCTGCAAATTGAGATTCCCGACCCCGAAAGCTATTACATTGACGGCTACATTATGCGCATATCTAAATTCAATAATCGTTACGCTAAAGAATGGACGCTTCAAGGCTCGGACGATGGCAAAACATGGGACGATTTGGACACGCAAAAAGACCAAAATCTTTCGGACATGGAAGAACACAAGTATACACTCTCTTTGCGCAAGGCGTACAAATTCTACCGCTTGAATATGTCCAACTACGCAAGCACTATGTGTTCCCTTAGTCACTTCAATCTTCTGGGCTATGATGCAAAAGATGTTGTAACGCCTACACCCTCGCCGGGTACTCCCGATGTAACTCCGACTCCTGTCCCCACGGATAAACCAGACGGCGGCAACACGACTAACAACTTCTGGAACATTATCTTTCCTAACTTCTCTGACGATGGTACAGACAGCGGACACAAGGGTATTTTCTGGGCGCTTGTTTCTCTTATCCTCGCCATTATCGCGTTTTTTACCAATATGCTGGCGGGGTACAAGTACTTGTTCCCGTTCTTGCCTGATGGTGTAGTAATGACGATTAACGCCTGTGTGTTCGTCCTGTTCCTGTTTGTGGTTATAAAATTTATTATGAGGTCAAAATAATGTGGAAAAAACTTTGTATTACACTGTGCGCCGTTTGCTTCGCCGCTCTCGCCGCCGTGCCTTGTGCCTTTGCCGACGATGCACCCGCCGATTCTTCCGCAAGTTCTTCCGATACTTCGGACGATTCCTCGGATTCCTCTTTTCTGGGCGATGCTGGTGCATTGCACGATTCTGTTTCCGGGAATTTCTCTGACGGCGTGGATTCCGTTGCCGATTCTCTGAAAAACTCCCCCGGTGAAATTCAGTACATGACAAAAGACGATTTCCCGAAATTCATCAAAGAAGCAATTTCTTTTATTCCGCTGTCTTTCTGGTGGGCGTTTCAGTTTGCCATCATTCTAGGCTTTGTAAATGCCCTGTACCGCCGTATGTCCTAAAGAGGTGCTACACATGGAAAACTTTACCGCGTTCATGCGCATTGTGCTTGACTGCTTCGACCAGCCTTTTACACTGTTCGGCTTCAACCTGTCGTGGTGGCAGGTGTTCTTGTGGTCTATCTGCGGCAGTATCGCCGCCGCCTTTATTGGGGGTATGCTCAGATGAATAAACTTCCTTACTTCCTCGTTGCTCTCTGCCTGTGTATGTTCTGCTCGTTCTCGGCTTATGCCGATGATACGCCCCCGGCAGATAGCCCGCCCGACACAACCCCCGTTGAAGATACACTTTCAAATTCAAGTGTACAAGTCTCTGACCCGGCCTTATATGCCAAACTCGACACCCTGCAAGAATCCATTGACAAATTGGTTGACGCTCTGCCCCCTGCCGTAGAGGGGGATGCCCCGGCAGAGGACACCGCCACACCCGATTATACCAACCAGCTTTCGACCATTTCCGGGCAATTGCTGGAATTGCAGGACGCTGTAACGGCTACACCCGAAACGGCAAAAGAGCCGAACATTTGGGATAAAGCCTTTAACGATTATACCCCGCAAGAGGGTTATGCGCTTCTTACCTTTATTCTCGTTCTGTCTGCCTGTATTTTCGTGATTTCTCGGAGGTTTTAACGATGCAAAATTATTTCGCTGATTTACTCGCGTTCTTCGGCATTTCTGGCACACCTCAGACCTTTGCCGAACTTATTCCGTGGTTGTTTGCCGTGCTGGTTGCTATCGGCATTGTGCTGGCCTGTTTCCGGCTTGTTTCCGACTGTATCAATGCGGGGCGGTGGTTTCGGTGACACTTGTTATTTTTGGCGTTGCCGCCCTGTTCCTGTGGCTCTTTCCCGCCTTGCGGTGTGCTGTTACACACCCGTTTCACTGCCTGTATTATGCCGCTAAAGACGGCTACAAGTACATAAAGTATAAGCAAGGCAATTTACGCAAAACGGGCAACCTCGACATATTTTGCGGTTACTTTGGCAATGGAAAAACTTTGTCCCTTGTCAAACAGGTAGTGTGCAGAGAATACAAGCGGTATGACGGTCTGCAAGTCTGGTGCAGTCGGCGGCAGAAATTTGTAACACAGCGTATCTTGATTCTCTCTAATGTTGATTTGTGTGTTCCGTATGAGCCTTTAACCGGGCTTGCACAGGTCTGTGCCATCAGCAAGGCAAATGAGATATATGACGATGCACACGACACTTTGACCATTACAATCGTCTGCATGGACGAATTGAGCGTACAGATGAATAGCCGTTCCTTTAAGGACAATATAAACGCCTATTTCCTTAATACCCTTATGTGTTGCCGACATTACCACATCAGCTTTTACGGTAGTGCGCAGAGGTTTCAGCATGTTGATAAAATGCTTCGTGATGTTACGATGCATGTTATCCAGTGCAAGAAAATTTGGCGATTCCAGTTAAATTACTACTATGACGGCTTCATGCTGGAAAACGCACAAGACCCCTCACTTGTAAAGCCGCTTCGCCGTGACTGCTGGTTTGTCACGGATGCCGACTATAACGCATACGACACCCTGCAAGTCGTGGACAATCTGCAAAAATCCTTTGACGAAAATGATATGCTCTCCGAAGCTGAAATTCTCGCCAATCAAGCCGCACCCGCTCCCGTGGGTATGGATGCAGTAACGCCCAGCCGAAAAGGCAGACGACTGCAAAAAGACCGAACAGGCAAGCGGTAGGCGCGGCAAGCGCAGCGGGCGCGGGGGCTTTGCCCCCGCCCGCGCGCGCAGACCGCGAGAAGCGCCCCGTTTAGGCGTTTTTCTGCAAGACGGTAAACATTACCCCTCTAAAAAACAAACGCAAAATAACGCTATGTTTTTACCATTAGAAAAAAGGTGTTGACTATGACCGTAGAATATCTTACTTCCCCCGATTTCATTACCCGCGCTATTATCTGTCTGTTGTTCATTACCGCATATACTTACTGTGTAACCCGTCCTTGAATCTACACTTTCAAACACACAACAAACAAATATCCCGTCCAGCTTCACACGAAACTGGACGGGATTTTTATTTTAAGTACCCTTGGCGGTTCTCGTACTGTTTGCAATAATCGCACTCCGGGTGTGTGCCGCACCTCGGCTGTCCACCCGTGTCCGGCTCGTCCGGGCAGTTGTAATAACTGTAATATCCGCGTTCGGCGTGGATTGCACCCTCACACATTCCCTTGCTCTTGTAGTAGCAAGTATGTGTCAGACAATACGGCTTTTTGTCGAGCCGATTTCTGCGGCAAACCATTTTAGGCATAGTGTCATTCCTCCACGATAACACAAAGTTTGTTTGCGTCTACGGCTTCAAAGCTGATTACTTCGCATAATTCAAGCGCTTCAATCTCGCAATCATCGTTTATGCCCATGTCTGAATAACTTCCAATCAGTTCATCCTCTTCATTGAATACAAGCATATTGTTATGCAACGAAGCGTTCAAAAGTTCACGAAAAGTCATTTTTGCACCTACACTTTCAAAATCAGATTGTTTCATCGGTTCGGGATATACAGAAAAAAGGGGGTTGCTACACCCCCTTGTACCCGTTGCGGTCAAGCCATCGTTCAGCCTGTGCAAGTTGGGTGAAAGTCCGGGTCTTGTGCGGTCTGCGGTCGCGGTCTGGTATCATCTGCCCGGAAAGCGCTTTGACGATATATGCCGTTTTCCCGTTCTTCTTTACCTCGTTAAAATACACCTGTTGCCCCTGCTCGTTCTGCATCTTCATAAATAGCCCCTACACTTTCTAAAAATCGCCCGTATAGCCTGTTAGCACAGCTTTTCAACCTGTTATTCAGAAACAACCATCGTTTCCATGCAATCGCCGCAAATGAGGTTTAACACCTTGGTTGCCCGGCAGGAATTGCCGCAAATGGGGCAAATATACTTGCGTGTACTGCTCGGTTTCTTCGGCGGCTTCTCTGCTCCACTTTCTGCCCCTCGGCCTGTGCCGCTCCCCGTGCCTGTCACTGTCCAGCGTATACCCTCGACCATGTTTAGAGCCGTCCAGCCCTGACCCTCGATGAAGTCCAATAGTTCCAAACTCGGCGTTGTTACCGTCCATCCATACCGCTCATGATGCGCAACTTCCAAACCGTGCGCTTCTGCACATTCCTTAAACTTCTTGTTGTGGTAGGTGTTGCCCCTTGAGCAATCCTGTATGCCGTGCATGAGGTTGTACAAGTGGCACATCTCATGTAAAAGCGTGGCGGCGGTTTCCTCTATCGGACGGTCAAGCGTTGCGGTGCTGATGTTGATTTCATGCCGTTCTGCTCCGCCTGCGTTCCATGTCTTGCCGCAGGTGATATGTCCATATGCTCCCGGCGTTTTCTTTAGGGTGATAACAACTTCTTCCAACTCGCCGGAGAAAAAGCGGGTGTTCAATGCGCGGAACATTTTTTCTAACTGTCCTGCAACTCTCGATGTTTTAACGGTGTTTTTCATGGTTAGCGCTCCTTTTTGATGGTGTACTTTCAATGCCTTTTTGAAAAGCATCTTTGTATACTTCGTCTATTTCGGTTTGCCTTTTTCCTGTGGTAAAATATTGTTGAGGGGTTCGCCCCTGCCGCCCGTTTTCGGTTTGTTGCCCCCTTTCCCGGCGCTGTTTGCCTTGTAGAGTTCATAATTGATATGAGGCGAAAGCGCTGCGGCGCTTTCGCCTCTGGTTGCCCACCACCCCCGGAACGGAGACAGTCAAGGGTGGAGCGAAGCGGAAAGAGAAAAAGTTTACAAAAAACCAGTGCGCACACTGGTTCTTTGTAAAGTTTTTCGCGGCCCTTTACTTTCTCCGGGCCGGGTGGTATGCGAGAGCGTGCCTTGCCGCAAGGACGGGCTTTGCCTTGCCGCCTGTTTGCGAGATGGCCGTCCAGTAAAATTACATGGAGGTGTTCACCGTGTATGCTGTTCGCCCTAAAGGTCGTCACTTGTCTCAAAATGACCGCAATAAAATAGAGTTCATGTTTGATCGTGGCATATCCCAAAAAGAAATTGCCGCCGTTGTCGGCGTACACCCGTCCACTATTTGCCGGGAGCTACGCCGTGCAAAAATCACTCTCCTAAACAGCGACTTGACAACCCGCATTGCATACAGCGCCGCTATTGCCCAACAAAAGGCAGATTTCGCCCAGACCTCTAAGGGCAGGCCGCTGAAAATAGGCCACAACTACGCCTATCTGGAAACACTGCAACGGCATATTCTGAACAACTACAGTCCATACGCGGCTATACAAAAAGAGCGCAGAAACACCGCCTTTAGCGTCTCTGCGCCCACACTGTACCGTTATATTCAAATGGGCTTGTTTACCCAGATAACCTACTCACACTTGCCCCGTGCAAAGAAGAAAAAGCATAAGGGCAAAATTCACCGCCAGAACAAAACCAACCTAAACCACCGTAGTATAGAAATGCGCTGTAAAGCCATAATGCACCGCTCTGACTTTGGACATTGGGAATTGGATTCCGTCATTGGCAAAGCAAAAGGTCACGGCGAAAGTGTTCTTGTTCTGACAGAACGCAAAACTAGAATCGAGATAATTCTGCGCCCAAAAGATAAGACCGCCGCTGAAACCGCGCGTTGTCTGCGCTACCTAAAGCACATTTTCGGGCGCGACTACAACAAAATTTTCAAAACGATAACTTGTGACAACGGCTCGGAATTTGCCGACCAACAGGCATTTGAAAGTGTAGGTTCAATGTTCTTTTACTGCCATCCCAGTTGTCCATCTGAACGCGGCTCAAACGAAAACGCAAATATACTGATTCGCCGCAAACTGCCGAAAGGGCAGACCATGAAGAAAGTCACCCAGAAACGGGCTACGCATATTCAGCACTGGTTGAACGATTACCCGCGCCACATTTTTGACGGCAAGACCGCGTTTGAAATGTTCATGCAGGAACTTCCCGCTATGAATCTGCATAACCAACAGCGTATAGTAAACTTCTTCGACCCGCATACATAGCAGACAAAACCAATAGTAAAAACAGGCTGGAACACCCGCCAGCCTGTTAAAGTGCGTCTAAACGCAAAAAAGCCCCCGTCAACGCTCTAAAGAGCGTCAACGGGGGCTATATTATATTACAGAATGGTTACAAATTGCGTTACTTACTTTACAACTCGAAATTATTTTAGGATTTTTAATCGTTGCTTCTGCGGCCCAGCATACGCAGGATATACAGGAAGATGTTGATGAAATCAAGGTAGAGGTTCAGCGCACCGATGATGGAGGACTTGTGCAGCATGGCCGCGTCGCCGCCGAAGTAGGAGTAGTAGTATTTCAGCATCTGGGTGTCATAGGCGGTCAGGCCCATGAAGATCAGCAGACCGACAGCGCAGAGCACAAGGTCCATGATGCCGAAGCCAAAGCCGAACAGGCTGAACAGCCCGCCCACCAGGCCGCAGACGATCAGGGCAACCAGGCCGCCCATGAGCTTGGGGCCCCAGCCGGTCAGGTCACGGTTGGTAACGTTGCCGTACACCGCCATAACGCCGAAGTAGACCGCACCGACGAGGAACGCCAAAATCAGGCTGCCGAAGTCATACACGAGGAAGATGGAGCTCAGATTCAGGCCGTTGAGCACCGCGTAGGCGAAGAAGATGCCCGTGGCCGTGGACGGCTGCAGCGTCTGCACCCGGGCCGACAGCACGAACACCAGCACCAGCTCCGCGATGGAGGTCAGGATGAACAGGCCCGAGGTGATGAGCGGGTAGATCAGTCCCGTCGTCACTGCGCCGATGCCGACCAGGAACGTGACCAGCAGACCGGCAAACATCCAGCCGAAGGTCTTGGACATAAACTCGGAAAGCGTACCAAAGGGGCTTTCCGCATACGAAATATCAGAATAATTGCGATTCATAGTTGCAATCCCCTTTCTCTAGGCAGTATTATAGCGTGTTTTTCACCGTAAATCATCAAGAAATTGTGAAATTTACTTCTTTTTAAAACTATAGTCAGGCAGTGCTTTCTGTGCTATAATAGCAAATAATGCTTTCCGTTTACATTTATATAAAGGGATGTGATTTTTATGACAGCAGCCGAAATCGAGGCCCTGAGCGGTTACTACGGTGCCACCCCGCGCCCCGACGATTTTGAGAGCTTCTGGCAGGCGCGCATGGCCGAGGCTGACGCGGTGCCGCTGCACTACACCGTAACCCAGGCGCAGGAGGTCCCGAGCTGGGACAGCTGCGAGTTTCTGGATCTGTGGTTCACCGGCATGAAGGGCGCACGCCTTTACGCAAAGTTTTTACGCCCGCGCCGGAGCGAGCCGATGCCGCTGGTTCTTCAGTTCCACGGCTACCCCGGCGCGTCCCGCAGCTTTGCCGAGCAGGCGTCGTTCGCGGGCATGGGCATGGCGCTGATCGCCATGGACTGCCCCGGGCAGGCCGGCTACAGTGAGGATGTCGGCGGCTTTTTGGGCACCACCGTGTCCGGGCATATCATTGCCGGGCTGGATGGCCCGCCGGAGCGGATGTACTACGTGCGGCTGCACCAGAACATCCGCATCCTCTGCCGCTTAGTGCGCGAGCTGGACGGCATCGACACGAGCCGTGTCTTTGTCAACGGCGGTTCGCAGGGCGGCGGGCTGGGTCTGGCCTGTGCGGCGCTGAACCCGGAGCTTATTGACCGCGCGGCCATCCTCTACCCGTTTTTGAGCGATTTCAAGCTCGTGTGGGATCTGGGCGCGGACGAGATCGCCTACGAGGGTCTGCGCTACTACGCCCGCTGGTTTGACGCCGACGAGCACCAGCAGGACCGGTGGTTCCGCCAGCTGGGCTACATTGACAGCAAGAACTTTGCGCCGATGATCCGCTGTCCGGTGCTGTTCGGCACAGGGTTGGAGGACGTCATCTGCCCGCCGCAGACCCAGTGCGCCGTGTACAACAATCTGCACTGCGCCAGGAAGCGGTATCTCTTCCCCGGGTACGGGCATGAGGAGATCCCGGAATTTGACGATATGCTGCTGGACTTTTTCACCGGCAAGGAGGCTGTGCTATGACCATCACCGAGCAAAAGGCATTTCTGCGCAGCTACACCGGGCAGGCGCAGGCCCCCGCTGATTTTGCGCAGCGCTGGCAGGAGACTGCGGCGGCACTGCACCCCGCGGTAAGCTGTGCGCCCGTCGCGTTCGGCAACCCCTGCGGCGTGTATGAGCGGCTGACCGTCACGTTTGACGGGCGCAGCGTCACGGCCCGGGTCATCCGCCCCGCCGCGAACGGCGTGCATCCGCTGCTGCTGATGTACCACGACCTGAACCGCGGCGTGCGCGGCTGGCACCATATAACGCGGTTTCTGGCGCTGGGCTTCGGCGTTGTCGCTCTGGAAGCCGAGCCGTTCCGGGAGGATTGGAAGGTGCAGCCCGCACAGGCGGCGTTCCGGCAGCGGTATCTCGACGCGCTGGCCGTGGCAAAGGCCGCGCTGGCGCTGCCGTGGGTGGATACAGGCCGTGTGTACACATTTGGCGAGGGCTTCGGCGGCGGACTGGCGCTGCTGGCAGCATCGCTCTGCCCTGCAGTGTCCCGCTGCGCGGCGCTGAATCCGCTGCCGGGGGATTTTGCCGGTCTCGGTCTGCCCGGGTACGACGAGTTGGATGCAGCGAATTTCGCGCCGCTCTGCCGTGCCGAGGTGCTGCTGGGCACCTGTCTGATGGACGAGTACGCCCCGCCCAAGGGCCAGGCCGCGATTTACAACCGCCTGGCCTGTCCTAAGCAGTGGAAGCTCTACCCCAAATACGTGCATGAGCGCGTCAACTTTTTTGAAAATCAGATGCTGTGCTTCTTCAAGGACGGCATCCCGGAAGCATAAGGTACACCATGTCTGAAGCAACACCGTTCGGCATCTATCTGCACATTCCCTACTGCAAGGCAAAATGCCGCTACTGCGATTTTTATTCAGCTCCCGGTGCGCGCGGCGTGCCGCAGAGCTACGTGGACGCGCTGCTGCGGGAACTGGCGAAAAACACCCGCCGCCCCGACACGCTGTACTTTGGCGGTGGCACCCCGGCACTGCTGTCGCCCGCGCAGGCGGCGGCTTTGATCGAGGCTGCCGACCCGCTGCCCGGCACGGAGATCGTCACATTTGACGGCGGAACGCC
>OLOT01000394.1_pt1 | contig 32500 bp, 25 predicted proteins | sample 1671991 | NCBI WGS metagenome assembly OLOT01 (sample SAMEA3136634, study PRJEB25190) | human gut metagenome | biome: human gut; feature: human-associated habitat; material: faeces | place: Austria | collected 2013
CCCCTCCTTCAGATTATAGGCATTGTAGGAGCCGCCGCGCAGGGAGTTCAGGACGGCGGCAGTGACCGGAACCTTCTCACTCTGCAGGTCGGCGGCGTTTTCGATCACCAGCAGGGCGGTCATCATTTTGACAATCGCGGCGGGGTAAACCCGCTCGTCCGCCCCACGCTCAAACAGGACGGTGTTGCCGTCCGCGCTGATCAGCAGCGCATTTTTTGCATGCACCTCAAAAGAAGAAGGCGTGTAGGCGCCGGCCTGCCCCACGGGAAGCAGAAGAAGGCCGGTCAGAAGCAGCGTAAGAAAAAATGAAAAAACTTTTTTTATCATGGAAAATTCACCTGAAATGTTAGAACCAATAGATAAAGGTGAAGCACTGCCTGAATATGCAAATTTACCCGATACCACTTCATCTGATATAGGGTTGAAAAAGGGTACTTCTGCTTGGGATGGTTCGCATACGATAGAATGGTTCGATGTTGAAAATGTGTCATTAAAAGAAACGTTAACGGCCTTGCAGATAAACCATCCTATAGCACCATCTTGGTTGCCTGATGGATATAAGCAAATTCGTATCAAAGTTACGGATGACCATATGATTGGCGCATATGATGTGCGTGCAGATTATGCCAAAGATGTAGACGATTCTAAATTGTTTATTCAAATTTCCAAAATCACCGATATAACTGGTGATACGATTGAAAAAGATGATCGTGCTGTAATTGAATACACTAAAGAAAATACGATATGGTATATTATGCACAACTTACAGCGGTTGAACGCTGCTGCGTTGATGGATGATTATCAAGTTCTTATATCAGCTCCTATATCCGTTGACGAAATGAAGAAAATAATAGATTCTATTTATTGATGATAGGTATTCTCATGTATACATTGTACGATCAAACAACAGGGAAAAATACGCCCAAGAACGTAGGAATGTATACTTCTGGTGATCATTTTCAGTCTACCCTCACTATACCTAATCTTACTGCTGGACACACCTATTATTTGATGGTTACGTTTTAGGCCGATGGTAGTACATATAGTCAAGTGACAAATTCTGTTCGCATACAATGCCAAACAGGCACAGGGAAATCCTGTGCCTGTTCTTTTAGCTAACATCGTCGTAGGTGGTTATAGGCATACCGCTTTTTCGGGGAGACGGTAGAGGGGAAAACAATTTTCTCTATCTCTCGTTAATTTCTCTCTTTGCTCGCCGCCGCGAGAATGGTGAGGGGGTGCAGCCCGGCTGTGTGTAACTGCCGCAGGAAGTTATACACAACCGGACAGGGGGAGAGGAAAGACGCGGGCGGCGCGGACTTCGTTCCTCTCCCTCTAACCTCGAAAGTGAGTTTCACCGGCGTTTTGATAAGATATTAGCATATCGCACAAAAACCGAAGCCGAATCTTGTGCATGATTAAAAATATTTTTCAGGGGCTATTCCATTGACCATATTTCGGCGTTATAGTAAAGGAGGAAATATTTCCAATGTCCTTTGACAACCGCATACTCAGGCATCAGGTACAAATTCGGCGCGGAGAGCTGCAGCGGAAAGCTGCGAACTGTGGGTGGCTCCTATCATGGCAATGACCCGCGCGGAAGATAATGATACTCCCGACCAGTCACCGTCCGAGCGTGAAAACGTCGCAGGCAATGAGGTCGGACAACGGATAGGTGAAATTCCTGTGGAATCGGTACGCTGCCGATCGCTTGGTGCTTCCCACAGTCGGGGGTGAGGCCGAATAGACTGACAGTAACAGTATAAATCATTATAAAACCGGAAGAATACCGCTTCTTTGCGTGTATTTTTCCGGTTTCGCATTTCATGGAGGTTTTACATGTCATTTGATTACGAAATTTTATCACAGAATGATCTGCTGGAACTGTTTCCGTTCGGCCGGTCAAAACTCAACGCCTTACTGCGGGCCGGTGTTCTGCCTGTCACCAAAGTCGGGCGTGATTACATCACCACTCGAGCAGAACTTGACCGCTGGTTCGCGGCCAATCGCGGACGTGAAATCTTCTATTAACCAGACGTTGCGAACCATGCAGAGTATGGCGTATAATAACAATGTTAGCTGTTGTAGCTGCCGCACCGGGTCAGGAGCGAAAATGAGCAATACAACAGAAAAAGTAACGAAAACGAATCGTCATTACGGGGAGGGCAGTATTTATCAGCGCAAAGATGGCCGCTGGGTAGCAAAATACCGCGATGAAGCAATGGCGAAACCGCAGTATCTTTATGGTTCGACCGAAGCTGAGGTTCGCCGCAAGCTGCGGGATTGGAAAAAGCAGACGGCACGCGGTCTGACTGCGTGCAAGAAAGTGTTTTTTCGTGATTATGCAGATAACTGGTTTTACACGTTCAAGCAGCACTCTGTCGAAAACAGCAGTTTTGACCGTTACGAAAGCATTTATTTGCATCATATCAAGCCTGTATTGGGCGATATTCAGATTGCGTCTATCCGCAGTGAGGAGATTCAGAATCTGCTGGTTGCGAAAAGCAAAACGCTTTCGTACAGTGTAGTGAAGAAGATCAATTTCCTTTTGTCGGAACTGTTTCAGTATGCCCATTCCGAGGGCGATATTGCGAAGAATCCTATGCGCAATGTGAAGATGCCGAAAAAGACGCTGTTCAAGCAGAAGCGCACGATTTTAGTCATGGAAGATGAAGAAGTGCAGGCGTTGGAACAGGTCGCTACATTAACATGTCACAATGATACACCGCAGATTATGCACGCTAATGCGATTGTGTTTCTGGTGCATACTGGTTTGCGTTGTGGTGAATTGCAGGCATTGAAATGGTCTGACATTGATTTCGCAAACGAAACAGTCACGGTCAGCAAAAATCTTTCGATGATTGTCAACCGTGACCGCAAGCCGGGACAAAAGCATAGGAACGCAAAAATCAAGGGAACTAAGACTGTGAGCGGTAATCGGATTGTTCCGCTGAATGAAAAGGCTGTCCATGCACTGCGCAGTTTACAGCAGATTTATCGTATGCTGGGTGTTCGCAATGATTTGGTATTGGTGTCCCGCAACGGCAAGGTGCTTTCTAATGCACAGCTTCGCCGTGTGCTGGACCGTGTTTTGCGCAAAGCTAATATCGACAAGCCCTTCACTTTACATCAGCTGCGACATACCTTTGCTACGCGGACACTGAAAGCGGGCGTACCGATCAGCGTAGTCAGCAAGTGGCTTGGCCATGCGAATATTTCGACAACATACAACACATACATTCACGTTCTCTGTTCTGAGGAGAAGGACGCAGCGGAATTGCTGAAGGCTATGTGAACACTTTGGTGTCAAGTTAGTGTCACGGGAAATCGGTAGAACGCAATTCGTTAGATATATCGTAAAAATTGGAGAAAAAGGGCGAAGCCGTATGGTTTCGCCCTTTTTCTGTTCGATTGATTGATTTCCGCTCACAGCTCGGTGATGCGGTTGACGGTATCGAGCGCCATGCCCGGTCACAAGCGCCCATGCAGCCTTGCCTTCCCGCCTGATCGTCCTGCCTGCGCATCTCCTGATAGCCTTCGCGCTGCTCAAAGGTATAGCCGGAGCGGTCGCGGTCCTCGAAAAAGGTGAGGCTGCTGCCGGGAAAGCGCGTTCAGAAAATAAGGGATTGGACATATGTAACAAAAATTCAATCGCATTTTAGTGCATTTCTGCTGATACATTTTGAAGAGGGTTACAGAAAATATATCTTTTTCTGTAACCGCTGCGTGGTATCCTTATATCATACAAGGGGAGCACCGTACCGGAGCCGATGCCCGGACGGGTACAGCGAACTGTGAGACTTCATGATAAAGGACTGATATTATGAGTAACAGGCAGAGATATTTCAAGAGATTGCTTGCTGTCATGCTGTCGCTCAATCTGACGTTCGGTATGGGAACATACAGCGCATTTGCGGCAGAGCTTCTTTTCGTGGCTAGAGGATGAGGATTATATTGTGAAAAGTCCTGTCCGACGCATTCATCATGTGAAAGCACCAGCACTCGTGAAGGAAACACTGAGCGATGAAGATTTAGAAGCGTTGCGTGATGGATGCCGCTGCGAACGCGATCTTGCCATTATCGACATGCTCGCCTCGACCGGAATGCGCATTGGCGAGCTTGTTCGTCTCGACAGGACCGACCTCAATTTACGTGAACGGGAATGCCTAGTTCTCGGGAAGGGAAACAAGCAGCGTCCGGTCTATTTCGACGCGCGCACGAAGCTACACCTCACTAATTATCTCTCTGCTCGAACGGACGAGAATCCGGCTCTGTTTGTCAGTCTAAACGGAAAGCATAGTCGTATGACCATCGGAGGAATAGAGCTACGACTGCGGCAGCTAGGAAAAAAACTGCTCCCCCAGCGCGTTCACCCTCACAAATTCCGGCGAACGCTTGCAACAAATGCAATAGACAAGGGAATGCCTGTCGAGCAAGTGCAAAAGCTCCTCGGTCATGCGAGAATAGATACGACTATGCATTATGCAATGGTGAACCAGAACAATGTGAAGGCCTCACATAGAAGATATTTGGAGTGAAAAGAGCTTGAAGGAATACTTGGTTGCTGAAATTCTTGATGAGATTGCAATGGGGCCTTTCGGCTCGAATATCAAAGCGGAGTGTTTTGTGGAGGAAGGAATTCCGGTTCTCAACGGATCAAATCTAACCAGCTATGAGATCAATGATGGGGCACTAAGATATATAACAATCAAAAAAGCGCAAAGCCTTGGAAGAGCGCTGGCGTCTAGAGGAGATGTTATCGTAACTCATCGTGGCACTCTGGGACAAATATCTTATATTCCCGATACCTCAAAATTTAAGAACTACATCATTTCTCAAAGTCAGTTTCGCATGCGTCTAAACAAAACAATTGTCATGCCTGAGTATTTCGTCTATTACTTTCACACGCCTGAAGGTCAATGGAAAATCTTATCCAACAAAACACAGACTGGCGTACCTGCTCTTGGAAGACCGACAAGCACATTTAAGAAGCTGTCTATACCATTACCCAGCTTAAGCACACAAGCGAAAGTCGTAGAATTTGTTCATTCCATCCAGAGGAAAATCAATACAAACAATCAGATAAATGATTATTTAGCTGCGTGATGTCAACCTTCGAAGCATCGATTTCACCTGACATGAGCTTGGGGAGAAGTGCGTCTCTCAGCTCGCTCAGCTTTCGACATTCAACCTTGTTAGTGATCACTTGGTTAACTATAGGCTGCATTGAATTTGTTAATTCGGCAAGAGTTCCCTGTTCAGGAATGAGAACCCTTGAATCTGCCAACGCGCTGCGTTTGATATGACCCATTGTAGTTGCACGGTCTTTTGCCATGGCTATGAACTTATGGAGGTGGTGCTTAGTCCACATATAGTAGAACCAACTCGGATAAGACTCGGAGGTGACCTTAAAAAGATGTTGATTCAAGCCAGCATCTCCTCCAGCCCAGAAGTCAAGGAGCAGGGTTCCTGACCATGAGAAAATGAGGTCGCCATCATGAACCATGACGCCCTCATCTATATCGGATTGACACCGCTCGGCATCCGCCCCGCAACAGCCTTGACCGAGTTCGCGAATCTTAAGGACGGGCAAACCGGAATCTCCGGGTTTTGGACGGAATTTCTGCATGGCGAGGCCATTTTTGTAACTGGCGATATCCAGTAGGGAAGCTTCACTCCAACTACCAGAACCCTCTAGCATTCTGTCGAATTTTGCGTCCAGCAATTCAGTTAAATAATCATTTATCTGATTATTGAGTTCGATTTTGTTATCAATGAGCTCGCCGAGTGTCGCGATCTTTCGTTGGTCTTCCAAGCTTGGCAATAAGAGGTTGATTCTTTTGAAATTCTTTGTAGGTTGAGCAAGCGCAGGAACGCCAGTCTGGTTTGCAAACGCCAGAATCTTTGACTGCCCCTCTTTTGTATGAAAATAAAAAACGAGATATGGCACATACACTCGACTATTATCGAATGCGACGCGGAATTGTCTTTGAGAGCATAGATATTCTGGATATAGAGAATCTTCTGCTATATACGCTATCTGGCCGAGCGTGCCACTAATTGTAACAATGACTTCGCCTCTTCTCGCTATTGAACGCGACAGCGACCTCGCCTTTTCTTCCGTTACAAACTTTGTTAAGTTATCCGTGACTTTATGGCCTTTTAGATTCGCGCCATCAATAATCGGGAAACCAGATTCAACAAAACATGATACTTTCAGGTTTGACCCAAAGGGTCCAGCGGCAATATCAGCTATAACCTCGCTTAGTTCAATTTCCTCACATTTCATACCCAATTGCCTCCAGGTTCTTCTTAATCTGTTCCTGCAGGCGATTAGATTCCTCAAAACACTTCGACAGCTCGCCGGTGATTCGTGCCATCTTCTCCTCGAAGGGCTCGCCGTCATCCTCGACATCGGCGATGCCCACATAACGACCAGGAGTAAGGATGTAATCCTGCTTTGCGATGTCATCAATAGTTGCGATTGCGCTAAAACCCTTTTCCTCCTCGAGCCTGCCTTCTCTGAAGGCATCAAAGGCCCCGGCAACCCTCGCGATATCCTCGTCGGTAAACTCGCGAAGCTTGCGGCTAACCATAGCTCCCATTTCGCGGGCATCAATGAACAACGTCTCTCCCGGTCGAGACTTTCCTTTTGAAATAATCCAGAGACTTACGGGAATACCCGTGCTGTAGAAAAGCTTGTCGGGCATGGCAACGATGCCTTCGACCAAATCAGCGTCGACTATGGCCTTTCTAATGTCACCTTCGCCACTCGATTGGCTCGACAGCGAGCCATTGGCGAGCACCATTCCCATACGGCCACCTTGTGCGAGATGGTGAATCATGTGCTGGACCCATGCGAAATTCGCATTTCCCGCAGGCGGTGTGCCAAATTCCCAACGTGGATCGTTCTCGAGTTCCTTGCCACCCCAATCCTTCAAATTGAAGGGAGGGTTTGCCAGAATGAAGTCGAAATTCTCGAATTTATGAACGTCATCAAAGAACGTGTCTTTATTCGCCGGTCCGAGGTTCGCGTCAATACCCCGAATGGCAAGGTTCATTGTCGCCATCTTCCAGGTGGTCGGATTGCTTTCCTGCCCATAGATGGAGAGATCGTTGATGTTGCCTTGGTGACGTTTGACGAACTCCGCGGACTGCACAAACATGCCACCGCTTCCGCAGCAGGGATCGTACACAAGCCCATGATAGGGCTCGATGATTTCGACGAGTGTCTTGACGATGCACGCCGGCGTGTAGAATTCTCCAGCATTCTTACCCTCGGCCTCGGCAAACTTGCTCAGGCAATACTCATAAGTTCGCCCAAGAATATCCCTCGTATCGCCTTTCTCGGCCATCTGTACGTTGGTGAATAGATCGACCACATCGCCAAGACGCCGCTTGTCCAGCTCTTGCCGAGCAAAGTTTTTAGGAAGGATGTTTTTGAGCTTCGGGTTCTCCGCCTCGATCTGTCGCATGGCCTCATCGATGACCTTGCCGATTTCCGGCTCATGCGCAGAGGCGGCGATGACAGACCAGCGGGCGCTTGCGGGAACATAGAAGATGTTTTTGTACGTGTATTCATCTCTATCTTCCTCGAAGCCGTCCCCCTCATCGACAAGCTCCTGATAACGCTCATCGAACTTATCCGAGATGTACTTCAGAAAGATTAGACCCAGAATTACGTTCTTGTATTCCGATGCGTCAAGATTGCCGCGAAGCTTGTCAGCCGCCTTCCAAATCTGCTCCTCGAAACCTATTTCCGCGGTGTTGTCTTTCTTCTTTGCCATGCATGCCCCTAGTCATTAATCTTGTTATCGGCCCAGAGCTCACATTGGGCCATGACGGTCTCGAGAGCACCTGCCGCTTCCTCGGGCGGGTACTTGTACTTCTTGAGAAGTCTCTTGATAGCACGCCTCATTCCCGCGCGTGCGCTTTCCTTCTTCTGCCAGTCTATCGTCGCACTTCTCTGCAACGTGTCCGTCAGTTCGCGACTTATCGCAACGAGTTGATCGTTGTCGTAGAAATCCTTGACGGCCTGTGGTTTGGTGATGGCGTCATAGAATGCCATCTCTTCATCGGTAAGGCCCAGCGCCTTGGCATCAGAACGATCCTGCATCATCTCGCGTGCCATCTTCAGAAGTTCTTCTATGACTTCGGCATTGGTAAGCATCCCGTTTAGATAGGCATTGAGCGTCTTTTGGAGCATGTCACTGAATTTCTCTGACTTGACGACACTCGTGCGTTGATACGTTTTCACTTGCTCCTTGATAAGGCGCTTCAGGCTTTCGAGGGCGACGTTCTTCTGTTTCATGTTTGCGATTTCGCGTAGAAACGCCTCATCGAAAAGCGATATCTCGACTTTGTCTTTGTCGAAGAGATTGATGACACCTTCGGCTTTAACCGTTTGGTTCATTATCTCAGTGACGCGCTTGTTAAACTCTACATAACTCATGCCCTTGCCACCGCTGCCGCTACGACCTTCAATACGCAGAATCTGCACGCGCAGAACAGAGAAGAACGCGGCTTCGTGTTGGTCTCTTTCATCCACAAGGCTTTTGCAAAGGCTCAGAGCCTGATTCATGAGCTGACACTGTTTAATGAAGTCTTCCTTATCGTACTCACGCTTTGGATTGAGTAGCCAGTCGGTACCATCGGCAATTGCCATCGCAAGATCTGATTTACTTCCGCTGAAAATTTGTTTTTCGTACTTGAAGCCAAACAGAAGATCCCGGCAAACGCGAAGCTTCTCTTGGAACTTCGGAAGGGCTGTAAGGGCGATGTCCATATCACCGTAATTGGTCTGATCTCGATTCGTGTAGTCCTTCATCGCTCGTTTGAGTGCGTTGGCAATGCCAATGTAGTCGACGACAAGACCACCCTCCTTGCCCTTGCACACACGATTAACGCGCGCAATAGCTTGCATGAGGTTATGTCCGGACATGGGTTTGAACACGTACATCGTGGAAAGGCTTGGCACGTCAAATCCGGTAAGCCACATATCGACGACGATGGCAATCTTCAGGGGATCATCGTCGGTCTTGAACTTTCGCTCCATTTCTTTTTTGTGAGTTGTCCCGCCACAGACTTCGAACCATTCCTCGGGGTCTTGGTTGGACATCGTCATCACGACGCCGATCTTCTCTTCCCAATCGGGTCGCAAGGCGAGAATTTGATGATAGATCTTCATGGCAATGGGACGGCTATAGGCGACGATGAGTGCCTTGCCAGCTAGGATGTCCTCGCGATTGTTCTCATAATGCTCAACGATGTCCTTACAAAGAGATTCGATGGTCTCCGGCGTGTCGAACAACGCATCCAATCCGACATGGTCGCGCTTTGCCTTCTCGACGCTCACCTCGTCTGCCTCGGCGGTGAACTCGTTATAAGCGTTGTCGAGCTGTTTGAGCGCATCCTCGTTGAGACTTAGAGCGACAACGCGGCTTTCATAAAACACTGGCTTGGTGGAATTGTCCTCGACGGACTGTGTCATGTCGTACACATCGATGTAGTCGCCAAATATCTCGCGAGTGTTCTTGTCTTCTGTCGAGATAGGCGTACCCGTAAAGCCGATGTAGGAAGCATTGGGAAGCGCCTTTCGCACGATTCGAGCCGCTCCCACGATAACGTTTCCTTCAGCATCCATGCGTTCGGTCAGGCCATACTGCCCACGATGGGCCTCGTCAACCATGACAACCACGTTTGGCCTGTCGCAAAGAGGCTCATCACTGTCGATAAACTTCTGCATAGTTGTAAAAATGATTCCATTTGCTTCACGCCCCTCAAGTAGCTTCTTCAGGCTCGTCTGATCCTTCGGATTCGCTTGACTCGTTGCTTGGACAGGTTGTTGGCGCAAGAATTGACTGCATCGGGAGAATTGACCATATAGTTGGTCATCAAGGTCGTTTCTGTCTGTGATGACGACAATTGTCGGGCTATCGAGTCGCTCCTGAAGCAGATGCGCAAGGAAGACCATGGAAAGCGATTTACCGCTCCCCTGCGTATGCCAGAAAACGCCAATCTTGCCATCACCCTCGACAGCTTCTTCGGTTCTCAAAGCCGCCTTCTTCACGGCGAAGTACTGATGATAGGCAGCGAGGATTTTGATTACCTGCCTCGAAGTATTGCTAAAGCAGATGAAGTTTTTGACAATATCCAAAAGACGGTATTTCGGCATCATGCCATCAAGCATGGTTTTCCATGTGGCCGATGCGGTTTCGGAATAATCTCCGTCAACAGATTTCCAAGCGACGAAGCGGTCTTCGTCGGCTGTAATCGTGCCCACTCTCGTCTCTGCCATATCGCTCATCACGCAAAAGGCGTTGGGCACAAAAAGACCCGGGATGTGCTGCATGTAGTTGCGAAGCTGAAGATACGCCTCAGAGGCATCCGTCTCTTCGCGCGATGGACTCTTAAGTTCGAATATGACAAGGGGTATTCCGTTGACGAACGCAATGATATCCGGACGCTTTTCCGAGTATTCGACGTATGTCCACTGATTTACTACGTGGAAGTCGTTGTTCTCAGGATCGCTGTAATCAATGAGGTAAATGATGTCGTCACGTTCCTCTTCGCCATCAAAATAACGAACCTCAACGCCATTCTGAAGGTAATCCATGAAGGTTTCGTTTCTGTGCTGAAGCGAATCGCCCTCGACATTCGAGATCTTCAATATGGCTTCTTGAATCGCGGCCTCTGGCACACCCTTGTTGATGCGAGAAAGTGCTCGTGGCAGGACATCCGGAAGAAAAACGTCATCGTATTTATCGCTGGTTCTACGAACGTCAGGACCATGAAGATATGTATAGCCAAGCTTGTCTCGTAGATGTTCAACCACGACATCCTCGAAGAACTCTTCGTTTATTCGCGTTTTGCTGAATGCGTAATCGATGTTGCTGGCCTGCATGGCTCTCCCCACGTAGCAGCCTGTTCTGCACAGAAGCATGCTATTGCATGCTTCTGTTAATTCAAAAGGATGTTGACGTCTCGAAATTATACGCTGCAATTGACGATAAACCGACGTGAGCAGCTGACATCAAATATCAGCGAAAGTTCGAGCGGGACGTTTAAGAATATTCAAGGCACCCTCATGTCCGCTATGTTGATAGAAAAGGCCACTCATGTTATAAAGTGCTCGGTGGCTGAATAGGCTACCTCCAAGCGCCGGGGGCAGTCCCCCGGCATTTTTTATAGGGAGGGACATCCTTGTCAGAACTTTCAATCTTCATAGACGAAAGTGGAGACAAGACAAACCACGCTCAATATTTCATATTGACGCTTGTGCTGCATGATCAGAGCAAAAGCATTGCAAACGACATAAGTGTTTATGAGCAGTCACTCGCGAATGCTGACATACCGAACATTCCGTTTCACTCGGAGCCTTTGCTTAACGGTCATGGTGATTATGAAGACATGACTCTTGAGCACAGGAAGAAAATTCTGAGCGCTTTCAGCTCGCTGGTCAGATTCCTTCCAATCAACTATAAATCATTCGTTTATAAGAGATCGTATTTTGACAGCATAGAAAAGCTCGCTGTACGCATGAAACGCGACATATCGTTAACATTTTCTGACAATCTCGAGTTCTTCCAATCTTTCAATCACGTGAAGATCTATTACGACAACGGGCAGGACATCGTCAAACGCGCAATCTACGAATCGGTGGAGTCCATCCTTTCCAAGCAGGCAGTCATTAAGAAACGCACAACCATGACCGAGTACCGGCTAGCTCAAGTTGCGGATTACCTTTGCACAATCGAACTCGCCGCAGTGAAATATGCCGCCAAGGAAAACGGTGGGACATACGACAAGTTCTTCGGTGGCGTTGGAACATTCAAGAAAAACTGGCTAAAGCAGGCCAGGCGAAAGGCAATCGACTAACGTGCTGGCGCCGCGCACTTTTCCCGCGACGTTTCGTATCCCGCAGGTATAGCTGCTACATCTCCAGAATGAGCTCGTAGAGCTTGTTTTTGGGAAGGCCGAGTTCGCGGGCGAGTTGCTTGGCAAGCGCGGACTTGGGTGTGCCAGCGGCGAGCTCGGCGGCGATACGTTCGCGCAAGGCGGGATCATCGAGCGAGGCTACCTGCTGTACCCGGACATCCGGCGGGGCGATGACCAGGGCAATCTCGCCCTTGATGGCATCGCGGGCGGCGAGGTTTGCAGCAAGCTCATCTGCGGGCAGGCGCAGAACCTCCTCGTGCAGCTTGGTGAGCTCGCGGCACAGCGCAACTGGACGAACGCCATAAACCTGTGCGATGGACGCGGCTGATGCGGCGACGCGATGGGGCGACTCATAGAAAACGAGCGCGGCATCGAGGTTTGCCAGCGACTCGAGCAACGAGGCGCGCTCGGCCTCCTTACGCGGCAGAAAGCCCCCGAAGTAGAAGGCGTTGTACTTGAATCCCGCGGTCACGAGCGCCGTCGTCACGGCCGACGGCCCCGGCAAGACGTCCACGGGCACACCCGCCCCGCGTGCTGCATCGACGAGCACGCAGCCCGGATCGCTTATACCCGGCATGCCTGCATCCGAGCAAAACGCCACCATCTCTCCATCGAGCATGCGGGCTACGAGGGCCGGTGACTTGGCGGCGATGACGTTCTCGTCACAGCGCTCGAGCCGGTTCTCGATGCCGAAGTGCGCCAGCAGCTTGCCGGTCACGCGCGTGTCCTCGGCACAGACGACATCGGCCTGCTCGAGCGCCTCGAGCGCACGGGCGGTCATGTCGCCCAGATTGCCCAGCGGCGTGGGCACTATGATCAGCTTTCCGGTCATCGTCATTGTCTAACAAAGGAATGAGACAGTTACCCTGAGCAACTGTCTCATTCCTTATCGCAATCGCTTATGAGGCTTACGCCACCAAGAACTTGGCAAGGTCGATGCAACGTGCGGAGTAGCCCATCTCGTTGTCGTACCAGGAAATGCACTTCACGAAGTTGCCCTCGCCGCCAAGCACCTTGGTGAGCTTGGAGTCGAAAATCGAGGAGTGCAGGTCGCCGATGATGTCGCAGCTGACGATGGGGTCGACACAGTACTCGAGAATGCCCTTCATGGGGCCTTCTGCTGCGGCCTTCATGGCAGCGTTGATCTCGTCGGCAGTCACGTCGCGCTCGAGCTCGGCCGTGAGGTCGACCATCGAGCCCGTCGGGGTGGGAACGCGGGTCGCGAAGCCGTCGAGCTTGCCTTGCAGGCTAGGAAGCACCAGGCCGACGGCCTTGGCAGCACCCGTGGAGGTGGGAATCATGGAAAGGGCAGCGGCGCGCGAACGACGGAGGTCCTTGTGATGCACATCGAGGATCTTCTGGTCGTTGGTGTAGGCGTGAATGGTGTTCATCAGGCCACGCTTGATGCCAAAGGAATCATTGAGGACCTTGGCAAACGGAGCAAGACAGTTGGTGGTACACGACGCATTGGAGACGATGTTCATCGTTGCCGGGTCGTAGACATCCTGGTTGACGCCCATGACGATGGTGGCGTCCACGTCCGTACCCGGAGCGGAGATGACGACCTTCTTGGCGCCGTTATCGAGGTGCACCTGACAGGCCTCGCCCGTCTTGAGACGACCCGTGGACTCGATGACGACTTCTGCACCGACGGAAGCCCAGTCGAGTTCCTTGGGCTCACGCGTCTGGAACGCCTTGATCTCGTGGCCCTCGACGACGAGTGCACCCTCCTTGGCATAGCACTCCTCGAAGACACGGCCCTGGCTGGAATCGTACTTGGTCAGATACGCCGCGCACTCGAGGTCACTCGGGTTGTTGATGGCGACGACTTCGACGTCCGGATCGAGCTCCGCGAGGCGAAAGACCAGACGACCGATGCGGCCAAAGCCATTGATGCCGATTTTGAGAGACATTCCAGATTCACCTTCCCTGAAAGGTTACATAACGACATAAGTATACCGGAGGAAGGCCGTTTCGGATGTGCGGAAAACAATGAGACAGTTGCTCTGAGCAACTGTCTCATCTAGAAGATGACGAGCTCGTCGCGGTTGATGAACTCGCGGGCTCCGTGTTCGCCCAGAAGACGGGCAAGCTCCATGGTCGAGTATCCGGCCAGACCACGTCCGATGATGCGCCCCTGCAAGTCGACGACGTCGACCGGGTCCCCCGCCTTGAACGTGCCCTCGATCGCAACGATGCCCACGGGGAGCAGCGACCCGCCGTGATTCAGGAGCGCGTCGACTGCGCCATCATCACAGGAAACGCATCCCTTGACCTTGCCGCCAAGCGCGATCCAGGACTTGCGTGCCGCAAGGCCGTTCGAGCTCTCGTCGAAGAAGGTCGTGCCCACCCGGCGGCCATGCACGGCATCCGTGACGGCACCGCGTCGACGACCCTCGCAGATGACCATGGGAATACCGGCGGCCATGAGCACGCGCGCCGCCGCGATCTTGGTGATCATGCCACCCGAGCCACTGCGACTACCCACGCCGCCGGCGCCGTTTTCGATTTCCTCGCTCATCTTGCTCACGGTGTCGAGTAACTCCGCGTCCTCGTTCTTGCGCGGATCGGCCGTGTACAGGCCATCGATATCGCTCAGCAAAACCACGAGGTCGGCATGAATCGAGGTTGCGACCATGGCCGCGAGCGTATCGTTATCGCCGAAGCGAATCTCCTCGACGGCGACCGTGTCATTTTCGTTGATGATGGGAACCACGCCCAGCTCGAGCAAGCGCTCGATCGTGTCGCGCGCATGCAGGTACGACTCGCGCTGGCCGGTAGTCGCGCGCGTCATGAGGATCTGTCCCACCGTCACGCCAAAGCACGCGAAGGTATCGGTGTACTGGCGAATGAGCCCCACCTGGCCTATCGAGGCCGCCGCCTGCAACGTGGGCATGTCATCGGGACGGTCCCCGTGCATGCCGAGCACCTCGAGACCAAGGGCAATGGAGCCGGAAGACACGATGATGGGCTGGACGTCCTCGTCGTGCATGAGATTGGCGCACTCGGCGGCGAGGTGCCCCACGAAGACGGCATCGACCTTCCCGTCCCTGACGAGGGTGGACGAACCGATCTTGATAACAACGCGTCTCATCGTCTAGCCCTCCCGGTCGATGATGTTGTCGTACTCTTCGTCACCCCAGCCAGCGGGCTCGAACTCGAAGGCGACGTCCATGATGCGCACCTCGTCGCCGGCGACGGCGCCGGCCGCGGTCAGGGCACGCTCGACACCCGCGCGTTCCATGCGGCGCTGCAGGAAGGCGACGGCTTCGTCGTTGTCCCACTCGGTCTGGACGACCATGCGCTCGATGCCCTTGCCACGCACACGCCAGGCATGCGGTTCCTCTTCCTCGACCTCGATGGCACGGTCGCGCTCGAGGCGCCTATGCTCCCATATCTGGTCGTACTCGGGCACCGGGTCCTCGGCCGCCTGTTCGCGCAGACGATGGACCTCGGTCGCCGTCGCCGCGATGAGCGAATCTACGCCCTCGTGGGTCACGGCGCTCACCGCGAAGAACGGGATGGGATTGGGAATGTCTATGCCGTCGTCGAGCAACCGCTCGGAAAGCTCCTCGCTCTCCGCACGCACGTGAGCGCGCAGTCGTTCGAGATTCTCCTCGGTGCCGGGAACGTCGGCCTTGTTGCCCACGACGATGACGGGACGGTCGGCGAGCTCGGGCGCATAGAGCGCCAGCTCGCGCTTGATGATCTCGTAGTCCTCCACGGGATCGCGCCCCTCGAAGCCACCCGTCAGATCGACGACATGCAAGATGAGGGCCGTGCGCTCGACGTGGCGCAGGAATTCGTGGCCCAGCCCCTTGCCCTCGGCCGCCCCCTCGATGAGACCGGGCACGTCGGCAACCGTGAAGCTCAGGTCTCCGTAACGCACCATACCGAGGTTGGGCGTGAGCGTGGTAAAGGGATAGTCGGCGATCTTGGGACGCGCGGCCGACATGCAGGCGATGAGCGAGCTCTTGCCCACGGACGGCATGCCCACGAGCGCGGCGTCAGCCATGAGCTTCATCTCGAGCTCGATCCAGAACGGGTCTGTCGGCTCGCCCAGCTCCGAAAACGACGGGGCGCGCCTGGTCGGTGTCACGAAATGGGTGTTACCACGTCCCCCGCGCCCACCTTTGGCGACGATGACGCGCTCGCCGTTATGCGTGAGGTCCGCGATTTCCTCGCAAGGCTGCAAGTCCTCGTCGAGCAGCCGCACGATCGTACCCACGGGAACGCGCAGGATAAGGTCCTCGCCGTTTGCGCCGTGCATGCGCTTTCCCTGGCCGTGGGTGCCCTTCTGCGCCTTGAAGTGATGCTTGTAGCGATAGTCAATGAGCGTGGAGACGGTCGCGTCCGCGACGATGACGATGTCGCCACCACGCCCGCCGTCGCCGCCGTCCGGACCGCCCTTGGGAACATGCGCTTCGCGGCGAAACGACGTGCAGCCTGCGCCGCCATTACCGGACTTGACCTGTATGCGAACCTGATCAGTGAACGTCCCTGCCATGTCAGATTCCCTTGAAGTCCATGAGCGGCTCGAGGTAGTCCTCCTCGACGCCCAGGCCGTCGGGGGCAATCTGGAAGAGCAGGCTAATCCAGCTCTCGAGCGTACGACCATAGAGCACGGCATCGAGCTCGTCGGCGATGACGGCGTCGATGGCGTCCTCCACGCTCTGCTCCGTATAGGGCCAGACACCGTCCTCGCCCACCCCGAGCGCATGCTCGATGATCTCGAGATTGGTCTCGCCATAGAAAAGGCCCTTGATGAGCGTGGCATAGCCGAGCGCGACGTCAAAGGGCACCGAATCGCCCTGTCGAATCTCGACGTAGCGCTTGAGGCGCACGTCGGGCCACACCATGCTCATGAGATGCTCGATATCCGCCTTGTCCATGGGCGCGTCGACATATGCTTCGGCCGCGGTCATCGAACCGGTGGGATGCGCATCGGGACGCGTAATGAAGATGGGCGGCGTGGACAGGAGCCAGTCAGCATAAGCCGCGAAACCGAACCCCTCGTCAAAAAGACCCGGAATAGCGCCGCAGCGCGCGGGATCGACCTCGCGCCACACCTTCATGCGACGAAGCGGCGTGGAGTTTGGCTCCCCCTCGAAAACGGGCACGTTATCGAGCAGGTACGAGAAAACAGGGCCAAGCAGAGTGGCGATGCGCAGCTTGCGCACGGCATCCGCCTCGCTGGCAAAGTCGATGGAAACCTGCATCGAGGTGGTCGCGCGCATCATGCGTTCGGCATGCATGCCGGGTAGCTTGGAGAAGTACTCGTCCATGAAGCGATAGCGCGGCTTGGGAATGATGGGGAGGTCGGCCGCGTGGTTCTTGGGATCGTATCCCAACGGCACGAGCTTGTAGTCGTAGGGCTTGAGAATCTGCTTCATGCGCAGCGCGAAGTTATCGTACTCGTGCTCGACATCGGCCAGCGAGAGCATGGGCGAGATGGAGAGCTCGAGTTGCGCCGCGGGCTCGATGGTGACGTTGGAATCGAGGCGGAACAGCGACAGGATGTCACCCTCCTCGTTGCGCACGACCTCGGAATAATAGGGGCTCAGCTGCTCGAGGATATCACGCACGCCCAGACGACCGTGCTTCTCGATGTAGGGCACGCGGTCACCGTCTTCGTCGAGCACGAACTGCTCGATCTCGACGCCGATATAGCCCATGTCACCGCCCTTGCACCCCGATTCGAGGTACTCGATGATTAGTTCGCGATTGTCGAATTGGTCGTCCATGGCAGCCTCATTCGCCGGTGATAATGATAGCTTCCCATGGTACCGCATTGTCTGCCGACAGGCATGCGAAAGAGACCGGTATGCCAGAGTCAGGAAAGCCGCCCGCCGGGAAGGACCAGACAATGTGTCAAGGGGTCTGACCCCCTGACACACCCGACACATCTGCACGCCGCCGAATCCTTGACCCCTTCTGGTGATGGGCAAAGCCCGCAGCGCCTGTCGACAACAAGAGGGGGCGATCCACCTGGACCGCCCCTTTCACAGCAACTGCCAATCTCGAACCGGCTACCTAGAACTTCGCGTACTTCCTGAGATTGCCCTCGAGCTTCTCGACGAACTTCTTGCCGGCCTCGGAAAGCTCCACACCCTTCTTGACGATGTAGCCCAGGTGCAGCGTCACGTCGGTGTCGAGGCGCACCGTGGCAAGCGATGACCCATCGGAGATGCCCACGAGGATGCCGCTCGTCACCGTATAGCCGTTGAGTGCGACGATGAGCTCGGAAAGCGACGCGCGGTCCGTGCAGGCGATGCTCTTGTGACGTGCCTCGTCGGCGAGAGCCTCCTCGGCAAAGTACGCCGGCGCTCCCTCCTCCTGCTCGAAATAGATATACGGAAAGTCCTCGAGCTGATCGAGCGTGAGCGATTCGGCGTTGACGAACGGATGGCTCTTGGGCAGCGCCACTCGTGGCGTCGACTCGATGAGCTCAACGAACTCAACGCCCGCCTCTGCGAAGGCCTCTTCGAGGCCGTCCTTCGAGCGCGTGGTCTCGACAAGCACGCCGATTTCGCTTTCGCCGTTGGCGACATCCTCGATGACGCGCTTGGTGGTGCGGTCACGCAGGGCGTACTCGTAGGCGTCCCCACCCAACGAGAGCACGACGGCGGCAAAGGACTGGACATCGAACAGATAATGCTGTCCCGATACTGCGAATTTCTTGGTCATGATATCTCCCTTGCCTTCCTACGCGTTCTGATTGCGCTCGTCGATGAAGCGCTTGGCCTTGTGCTCGCTTGACGTGCCGAGCTTGTCGGTATCGAACACGAGGACCTTTGCCGGACGCACGCCCGTATGGGTCTTGAGCTCGTTCTCGACGCGTTTCGCAATCTCATCATACGGCTCATCGGAGCCGAAGGCGCGCTCGACGGATACCTCGTAGCGTGTCGTGTAGTTCTCGTCGTACACGCGGATGAGATACTCGCCCGACAGCCCCTTGTCGTTGCGCACGATGTACTCGATGTCGCTCGGAAAGACGTTGACGGCACTCACGATGAACATCTCGTCCTTGCGGCCCTGGATGTAGATGCGGGTCATCGTGCGTCCACACTCGCAGGTCTCGCGATTGACGCGTCCGATGTCGCCGCTGCGGAAGCGAATCATCGGGCGCGCCCGTTTCTTGAGCGTCGTGTAGACGATCTCGCCGCGTTCGCCATCGGGCAAGACCTCGCCCGTGACGGGGTCGACGACCTCGACGAGGATCTGGTCCTCGATGATGTGCAGCCCGTCCTTGGCATCGCACATAGCAGCGCAGGCGCCGTAGATGTCGGACAGGCCGAAGAAGTCGTAGACGCTCGCGTCCCAAATCTCCTCGATGGCCTTGCGCGTCGACTCGATGGACCCACCCGGCTCGCCCGAGATGATGATGTGCTTGAGCGAAGCGAAGTCCGTCTTGGGGTCGTAACCCTTCTCGAGGGCCTTCTGGCCGAGCTGCCATGCGTAGGAGGGTGAGGACCAGAAGAAGGTGGGCTGGTATTGCTTCATGGCCCACAGCAGGCGATCGCTCGGGACGGCGCCAACCCAGATGCCGAGCGCGCCGAGCTCCTGGGCGCCGATGACGCAGGGACCACCGACGTAGAGCGCAAAGTTCATGCCATGCAGGTAGCGATCGTTGGGACGCATGCCCGCTTGCCAGAACAGGCGGCTCTCGGCCTTCATGAAGTCCTCGAAGTCACCTTGGGTGAAGGGGCTCATCGTGGGCACGCCGGTCGAACCCGAGGAAGTGGCCATGTAGACGACCTCGTCTTCGGGAACGCCGCACAGCTCGCCAAAGAAGCTACCGACACCCTGCGTATCACGCTCCGTCTGCTTGTTGATGAAGGGGAACTTCTGCAGGTCAGCGAGGCTATCGATTTCCGGCGAGACGCCCGCCTCATCCCAGGCGCGTTTGTAGTAGGGACAATTCTCGTAGGCGAACTTGAGCTCGTCCTTGAGGTAGCCAAGCTGCAGTTCCTCGAGCTGTTCGCGCGGCATGGTCTCGATCTCTTTGTCGTAGTACTCCTGGTCATATGGAACGTTTTTCTTCGCCATGCCGAGCTCCTTTCGTGTGGTATCGGTCTTGCTCTTGGATGGACGTCCGCTATTTCACCACTCTTCGGCTTCGTTGCATAGAGTTTTGACCATGCGTAGTTTCCATACCTTGCTATTGATAAAATAGATTACCAGGTAATATATGCAATCGAAGGATAAATATGACGCTCCAGCAACTTCGCTATCTCATCGCAATAGCCGAGACCGGGTCCATGAGCGCTGCGGCAAAGCGCATGTATGCATCGCAATCGAATCTCTCGATTGCGGTCAAGGAGCTCGAGCGCGAGTTTGGCATCGGGATCTTCACGCGCACCAATCGCGGCGTCGCGCTCACCAACGAGGGAAACGAGCTCCTCGCCTATGCGCGGCAAATCGTCGAACAGGCCAACATGCTCGAGGAGCATTACGCGAGCAAGAGCCATGAGGCGCGCTTCTCTGTCTCCACGCAGCACTATGCGTTTTGCGTTCGCGCGTTCATCGACACGGTGGACAGTTGCGAGGACGAGGAGTACGACTTCATCATGCGCGAAGCGGCCACCGGCGAGATCATCGATGACGTGCGCACGCACCGTTCCGACATCGGCATCCTCTATATCGATCGGCACAACGCCCGCGTACTTCGAAGCGCCTTCGAAGACGCCCAGCTCGTGTTCCATCCGCTCTTCGAAGCGCCTGTCAACGTGTTCGTGGGAGAGCATCATCCGCTGGCCGGCCGTGATTTGCTCACGCTTGACGAACTCGAGGGCTATCCGCGTTATTCGTTCGAACAGGGCGTCGCCAACTCGTTCTTCTTTTCGGAGGAACCGCTCTCAGAAGTGCCGCACAAGCGCAAGATACGCATTTCGGACCGCGCCACGCTCACGAGCCTGCTCACCGATTTCGATGGCTACACGCTTTCGACGGGCATCCTCACCCCCGAGATGCAAGACGGCATCGTGACCATCCCGCTTGATACCGACATTACCATGACCGTGGGCTACCTCATCCACAAGGATCGCGTGCTCGACGGCTTGCTTGCGGCGTACATCGACAACCTGCGGACCGTCATCAAGAACAACCCACTCGTCGCCCGATACCTGGAGGGGTAAGAGCAAACGAGGGCTCGAAATTAGACGCGGGACGGGGAAGTGACCAGACAAAAGTACCCCGGCGATCATTGTCTGGTTGCGAGACGGCTGTCTCACTCGTCGGTGACCGCCAGCAACTCGATCTCGTATTCGAGCGTCTTGCCAGCGAAGGGATGATTGAAGTCAACCTGGATGAAATCCTCGGTCGTCTTCGTGCATATGGCCGGAATCCTGCGCTGGGACACCGGATTGACCCAGCTGCCCACGAATCCCTCGTAGATTTCGTCGCCGTTGGGAAAGTCGCGGCGCAAGAAGCGCTGCACGCCCGCCGGGTCATGCTCGCCATACGCCTTCTCGGGAGGCAACACGACGGTGCGCGTCTCGCCCACTTGCATGTCGTAGAGCGCCTCGTCGATGCCGCGTATGACCTCGCCGACTCCCATGCGAATGGTCGTGGGCTCTTCCCAACAGACATCCTCGGGAGGCCGGCCCTGCACGCCGCCACGATAGCGGACGTGGGCCACCTTTCCCGAGCGCTCCGTGTTCGGAAACGCCATGTTGGCCTCCTCGTATGCGACGGGACGCCGCCTGTCGCGACGCCCCGTCCTCGCTTCTAGTCCCTCAGCTTTTCGTAGGGCTTGTAGACAGGCGTGAAGATGACCTGGCGTCGCTGCCCGTCCATCCTCTGCGCAAGCTCGGTGACAGGCCCGTAATACATCACGTTGGCAAGGCAGTGATGCACGCAGATGGGCTCACGTCCGCGGGCCGTGCGCTCGACGCACAGGTCGCACAGATCCGTGGGGACCGGAATCTTGTTCCAGTTGTAATGACCCGGCTCGATTTCCCACGGCCCGTCGTCGAACACGCGGATGCCCCATTTGCCGACCGGATAATCGTGCTCTTCCTTGCATGACACCTCGCACGACTGGCAGCCCGTGCAAAGCTCGTAATCGATAAGCAGTCCCATTGCTTCCATGGCTACCTCAACTCCCCGAATTTGTCCTGGATGAGCTGCATGTCCGTATCGAAGTTCTCATTCGTCCCCTCGATGTTGCAGAGCATGCACTTGAACGGCGCCCCGAAGCCCAGTTTGCCGACATGGAAGTTCGGGATGAGGTTGTTGATGTTGGAACGGTAGACGCCGTAGTTATGCGGCGCGTTACCATCCTCTTCCGGGAACCACCAGCCATGCTGCGCGTGAATCACGTCGGGCTTCACCGACACCGTGAGCTTCGCCTTGAGGTACGCCTCGCCAAACTGGTTGTACACGCGACACCACTGCCCATCGACGATGCCCAGCTTCTGCGCCGTCTGGGGATTGATCTCCACGAGGGGGTTGGGGTTCAGCTCGCGCAGGCGCGGAATCTGGCGGTGCTCCGAATGGAAGAACGCGTAGGTGCGTGCGCCGGTCGTGAGCACGAAGGGGTAGTCCTTCAGGAGCTCGGGCGTGCTGATGGGACTGAAGTCAGGCTCCTCGTAATAGGGCAGCGGGTCATCCCCGAATTGCTGGAACCCGAGGTTGTAGAGCTCGACGCGACCCGTGGGGGTGTTGAAGCCCGGGGCGCCATCGGGACGCATGAGGCCCTTCTCATACTTGTAGTATTCGTTCTTGCTCTGCAGGCACACCTGCTCGCGCAGCTCCTCGAACGTGCGGCTCTTGCCAAAGCGCAGGAACTGCAGCAGATCATAGTAGCTATCGAATTCCTCGAAGCGCTTGGGATTCAGGCGCTTGCCCAGGATGTAGAGCAGCTCCAGGTCGCCGCGGCAGTCGCCTTCGTCCACGCACTTGTTCTGCGTGCCGAAGTACAGGGGTGCGGAGCCGTATGCGGCGGCGACCGTGCTGTCACGCTCGACCACCGTGGCCAGCGGAAGCACGATGTCGCAGACGGCCTGGATGGAAGGCGTCATGAAACAGTCGAAGCCGATGACGAACTCGAGCGAGCGGTTGATGGCCGCCTCCCAGCGCCTGGGCTCGGCGGACGTGCATGCGAGCAGGTTGTTGCCCGCAAAGGCGCCGATGCGCAACGGGTACGGATCGTCGGTCTCCATGCAGCGCAGAGTGAGGTCGGCATGCGAGTTCTGGCTCATGCCGCAATAGGCCGGATACTCCTTCAGGCCGATCATCTTGCCGCGCAGCTCATCATCGTCGAGTGCCATATAGGGCATGTACTCGTCGTCTTCCTCGGTATCCGCATCGAGCGCGACCGCGCCTCCGGTGGTTATCTGACCACCGGGACGGTCAATGTTGCCCGTAATGGCCATGAGCGCGATGATGCACTGCGCTTGCTGCATGCCGTTGGTCTTCTGGTCGGTGGCAAGCCCCCACTGAATCGTGGCGGCCTCAGCATTGGCGTACAGACGGGCGGCGCCGATGATGTCCCCCGCCCTCACGCCGCAGATCTCGGCCGCGCGCTCGGGTGGCATCGTCGCGACGCGCTCGGCAAGTTGCTCGAAGCCATAGCACCACTTGTCGACGAACTCCTTGTCGTAGAGCTCCTCGCGGATGATCACGTCGAGCATCGCCATGGCAATGGCCGTATCGGTGCCGGGGCGAAGCTGCAGATGATAGGCCGCGCGCGTCGTCAGCCAGTTCACGCGCGAGTCGACCATGATGAGCTTGCTGCCGCGCTTCATGAGGTCGATGACCGCATGCCCAAAGGCACCATCCGGATTCGAGACGGTCGGCACCTTGCCCCACAGCACCACGGCTTCGGGAACGTGGTACTCGGGGTCGTCATAGCGTCCGGGCAGACAGCCGGCGTAGTCCATCTCGGGATATACGAGCCCAGCCGACATGGTTCCGGCGGCCAGCCGCGGGAAGTAGCACGCGTAGCCCGACTGCGTGTAGCAGGCATTGGGCGTCTGCCACACCATCGCGGTGTAGGTCATGCACGACACGCCGCCCTCGCGTCCGGTGCCGCCAAAGTTGACGAAGCTTTCCTTGCCGTATTTGCCGGTAATCTCGGTGTAGCGCTCCTCGATCAGGTCCAGGGCCTCGTCCCACGTGATCTCCTCCCAGGCATCCGCGTTTCCGCGCTGGGAGCGGTCGCGTTTCATGGGATGCAGGATGCGGGAATTGTTGTACTCGTAATCCTTCAGGGCGATGCAGCGCACGCACAGGCGCCCCTGGGTGACGGGATGGTTCTCGTCGCCCTCCACCTTGACCAGTCTTCCGTTCTCGTCGGTGTAGAGCTTGAGTCCGCAGCCGACCGGATGACATCCCGGTGGTGACCACACGCAGCTGCGTGTCACGGTCAGCCCCGTGTCCTCGTCGGTGAAGCGCCAGGGCTTTCCCAAGTCGTTCACGTCCGAGAGACTGTCCAGCTTCACGGCCGGCGATGCTGTCTTTCTCAGTGCCATGTCCCACTCCTCTCGACCAAGCATTTGGATGTAGTTTCGCCATGTTCCGAGCATACGAAGCACGACGGGAGGGCAGAAGCTATCGCGTGGTACCGCATGCGAGGGCCCACGCGGACGCATGGGCCAATTTCCATGAGATGCGGACTGAGCGTACGGGTTTTTACGAGTTTCCCTGTCTCTTGGTACGGCTGGTCAGAAGCAAATAGTCCACGGGATATAATTTCTCGATGACATGAATGCGATGCAATCCGTACTATGGGTACACCGTGCGGCAATCGGGAGGCGGATATGTTTCTGAGCATGGACATCCTGGCGAGTGACTTGGCGCAATTCGATCCGAGCGTGCACATCGCCGACGCCGATGCGAGCAGGGGCATACGCTACGTGACCCCCGCGGGATCGCTTATGCTAGACGATCCGTCTGCCCTGTACGCCATACCCGCAAGCCAGCTTGCGCATTGCACGTCGCGGGCAGCGAAGGCGACGAACGTGCTATGCATCGGCAATCCCGATGATGCCTCCATGCGAGCATGTGACATGCTCAACGTGCTCTCGCTAGATGTCGACGAGGCAAAATTCGACGAGGTGCTCAAGAGCTGCGCCGAGGCGATTGCCTGGTATGCCGATGGGTTCACGCGGCTCACCGAAGCAGCCGAAAAAGGTGACCAAGCGGCAATGCGACGCGTCACCGCCTTGCTACAGTACTGCGCAGACCGCGAGGGAGCGCAGAGTGCCGATCCGAACGCGCTTGCCGAGCAACTTGACCTACTGCTCCATCGCAACATCACGTCATGGCAGCTTCTCGAGGACACCATCGCCGACTGGGGCTGGGACCTACTTGACGAGTACCTCTGCGTGACGGTTGCGGCACCCGACAGGAGCGCTCGCCTGTTGCTCCCCACGCTGCAAGTCGAGGCATCCGACGCATCGCCAACGCGGGTTTGCCTGCCACAGGAGGAGTACCTCGTCGTGGTGATGAACCTGACGCGATCCTCATCCGATTACCGCGAGGCTGCAACTGACATCGCCGCGCAGCTTCACAAGTTCTCGCGCGATGCGCCCGTCGGAGCGAGCAACCCCTTCAGCGAGCTGCAGGACTTGTACTACTACGGCCAGCAAGCCAAAAGTGCCCTGCAAATCGGAAGCGCTTTGGGCGTGGACGAGTCCGTGTCGTTCTTCCATGACCGCTTTCTGGATTACGTGGCACTTCGCTGCCTCGAGGCATGTCCGCCAACGACCCTGTTCCCGCCGGGCTACAGCCGTCTGCGCAACTACGAACACACCCATCCCCGCAGCGGGTCGCTCGTACGCTTCCTGCACGCCTACATAGAGAACGATTTCCAGATGAAGCCGACGGTCGCGGCGGAGTTCTGCTCGCGCACGACGGCTTTCGAAAAGCTGCGCAGGATCAAGCAGATATCCGGCATGGATCTCGACGATCCCAACACGCGTGCCGCGCTGCGCCTGGCAACGCATGCCATACGCCTGTCAAAGATCTCCCCCAGCCAACCAGGATAGACGGCAAGGTCAGGCACCAGATAAAGACGTCCCGGCAATCATTGTCTCATTTGCGGGCGTTGAGGGCGATTGCCTCGAAACGGACCGTCTCGGTCGAGGGAACGGTCTCGACCACCGTGCTCGAGGTGAAGCCTCGATCGGCTTCGACCGGATACGAGTCGATGACCTCGACGTCCTTGAACCCGACCGCCTTCATCTGCGCGAGCAGCTCGTCTTCGGGATGCGCCGCCTGGATACTGTTGCCGATGCCGCGCGCCTTCTGGACCACCACCTCGTCCCTGGTGACATCCGAGACGATCGTCTCGCAGATGAGCAGACCGCCCGGCTTGAGCACGCGCCAAAACTCCTCGAGTGCCTTGCCCTGATCGTAGAGCAGGGTCATGACATTGTTGATGTAGACGACGTCGACAGTTCCCTCTCCGATGCCGGCCTGCATGAGATCCTCGGGATAGGCGACCTTAAAGCTCATGTTGTTGGCCTTGAGGCCGTTCTTACGCCAGGCTTTCTCGGAATCGACGATGGCCTCCTCGATGTAGCTCGGCGACCAGTCAACGCCGATGACGTGACCAGCACCGCCCACCTTCGCGCTGAACTTGAAGCAGCCCTTGCCACGTCTGCACGCCACGTCGAGCACGGTCTTGCCCTTGAGCCGTGCAGCATCGGGCAGGGTCATCTTGCTCATGGACGCAAAGCCGTACTCGAATTGCTTGCCGCCGTAGTACTCGGCGATCGTCTGCGCGCCCGCGGCCTTCGTCTCGCCGGGTTGCATTGCCTCCTCGGCGTTGATGTCAAGCGTGCGAACGCGTTCGGACAGACTCCGCCTGTGCTCGTCGACCTGGAGCTCGTCATTGTGCGCGTAGTATTCCTCGTTACCGTAGTGGGCGATGAACTGGGTGGTCGTCTGTCGCGTCGTGAGCTCGGCAATCGCGACGAGCATCTCGCGTCCGTTGCCCCAGGCCTCCTCGATGAACTTGATTGCGTTGGTCATCTGCGCATCCGCCGTCTTGACGAGCGGATCGATTGCGTTGACCTCATCGCGGTACGCATCGCTGATGGTCTCGAAGGCCGCCTCACCCACCACCGTGTTCGCGAGCCTGCACTGTTCCATGAGGCGCTTGAGCTTGGCAATGACGAGACCCTCCCTGCGCTCGAAGCTCGGCTTGGCGGTACCGGCGGCGACCTTGCGCGCCAGGCTCTGCTCGCGTGCCGAAGTGACAACCCCGACGGTATCATCCACCGCTGCTCCCTCGAGCAACTTCGGCTTGGCATCGCGCAGGATATCGCGTAGCTCGATGACGACCTCCTCCTGCTCAAGCGCGCGGGCACACGCCGTGGCGACCGCATCGAGCATGAGCCCCAGCAAGGCGACACGCTCGTCGAATTCGGCACCCCGAGCGCGGTTGATGATATCGAGCCCGGCCCCGCCGGCAAGAATGTTCATGATCTGGTAGTCGGAGCGGTACTTGTCGAAGAGGTTGTAGTACACCGAGAAACTGTCGGCGATATCGTCATCGCGCAGGAACTGCCCGATGAGGTCGCGGCCAATCGTTTTGCCCATTTCCTCGTAGAGCGCGATGGCCTCGGCAAGGTCTTCCCAACCGCGCGCGGTGACGAAGCTCTTGCCACCGCCGGGCTTGGACTGCACGAGGTAGAAGCAGTCGGGCTTGGCTTCGAGAAACGTGGTGACAGCCGGATGGATGCCCTTCTGGGCGGCATAGCGCTTCCAGGCGGCATACTCGGGCTCGACCTCGATCTCGCGCAGGCGATCGAGCGTGACGATGTCGAACTCGTGCACCGACTTGTTGTATTCCGGCGGATTGCCCGCGCACACGATGATCCAATCATGCGGAATGCGATGACGGCCAAAGGTCTTGAACTGCAGGAACTGGAGCATGGAAGGGTACAGCGTCTCGGAAACGCAATTGATCTCGTCGAGGAACAGGATGCCCGCGCGCAAGCCCGTCTCGCCCATGTAGTCATAGATCGAGGAGACGATCTCGCTCATGGTGTATTCGGAGGAATCGTACTCGAAGCCCTCGAAGTCGTTGTGGACGATGCGTGGCAAGCCCAATGCGCTCTGACGCGTGTGGTGCGTCATGGAATACGACACGATGCCAATCTGGAGCTCCTGCGCGATTTGCTCCATGATGGCGGTTTTGCCGATACCCGGCGCGCCGATGAGGAAAACCGGACGCTGTCGTGCGGGGTTGATCTTGTACATCCCCGCATCGTCCTTGAGCAGATACGCCTCGACGGTGTCCTTGATCTGTTCCTTCGCGTCGGCAATGTTCATGGCCTGGATCCTTTCTGTCGGGACCGTCTCTTACGAATGGGCGCGCTCGGCGCTCTTGAATCGGTTGATGCCGTCCTCGTCTATCACGACGCGCATGGCCCACGGCGGCACGTTCGGAAGATGCGTCTCACCATTGTCGATGAAGACGAACGCCACGTCATATGGCGGCATCTTGTCGGGGTAGTAACCCAAGCCGTCCGTGAAGTACAAGAGGCCCTGCAGGTTCTCGAGCTCGCCTCGGTCTTGCAAGTCAGACACGCAGTCGAAGACGGGCCTGAAGTCCGTACCCCCAAAGCCGCGCACATAGAAGTTCGCGAGGTAGTCCTTGAGCTGGTCGGGGCTGGTGATCTTGGTGTCGGACTGCACGCGCGCGTCGCACTGGATGATGTGGATGTTCACCTTGCTGCCAAATTCCTCGGATTGCATGAGGATGTCGAAGGTATGCTCGATGAAGCGCTTGCAAAGGTTGCCGCTCACGGACTCGGAGGTATCGATGGCGATAACGAAGTCGCGCACGCTCTTCGTCTCCTTGTACTCAAGCGGCTCGACGAGCGGCATGTTGCCGTAGAGTTCCAGCCCGTAGGTGTAGAAGATGTAGTCGAACTCGTCATCGTTAATGCGCATGTCCTCGGACACCGTCGCGAAGCGACGCAGGAAGTCGCTGTAGTCATAGGTCTTGCGGTTGGCGATGGCCAAACTCGAGATCAGGTCACGGGCCTCGTCGCCCCATTCCTTCGAGAAGGTCTCGAGATTCATCTCGATCTGACGGCTGATCTCCTCCCACTCCTTCTCCTCGTGGGCGTTCTCGTCGTTGACCTGCTCGTCGGCGTCGTTCTCGCTGCTCGAACCTTCGAGCTCGTCGTTGGCGGTGTCCAGGCCCGCCCCGTCGATGTTCGAGCTCGCGTCCTCGCCCTCGTCATCCTCGGAGGCCTGCTCGTCGTCACCGTCATCGGAGCCTTCCATCTTCTGCTCGGCGGAATCGGATTGGCTCGTCTCGGCTTCGCTCGTCGACTGCAGGCTCTGGTCGCTTGTATCCGCCACCTCGTCGGCGTTGTCGTCCTCCTCACCGATTTCCTCGATATCGCCGGGCTTCTCCTCGCCTTCCTGGTCGTTGAAGGCTGGCCACGATTCGTGGTTATCACGCTCGAACAGCGCCTGCATCTCGACGATGTTGCTCTTCGAGTAATTGAAGTAGCTAGTTCCCTCGGGATTCTTCATGATGCGGTCGAACAGGTGGTAGAGCTTGGCCGGCATAAGCGTGCCCACGGTCTGCCTCACCTGCGAGAGATACTGCTCGCGATCCGCATCCTGCTCGCTCGTGAAACGCGTCGCGCACATCTCCATGGCGACGCTTTCGACGATGACGTCACAGGCAAGCGACCATGCCTCCCGATTGCGCAGATGGTCACGGTTGTACGGATGACGAAAGATGCAGTGTAGAACCAGGTGCAGGTAATCGCGCACCGTCTCGTCAAAGGACTCCTCGAAACGTCCCAGAACGCTGTAAGGCTCGAAGTAGATGTTCTTGCCATCCGTCGAAAGCGGATAGCGGGAATGCGCGTGCACGGGGACGAGCTCCATGCGCCACAAGGCGAGATCGAGAAAGCGGAACTTGAGCATGAGCTGGACGCGACACTCCTCGATGATGTCGGTGGCGAGACGCGCGGCCCGATTGAAGCGCTCTGTCTTCTCGTCGGTAATTTGCGCCACGCCGCGCCCCCTTACAAGTCGAAGTCCACGGCGCTGTGCTGGAACAGCCGTCGTTTGATCTCGAGAAGGTATCCCGTCATCGCCGCATCCTGGAGCTTGCCGATGTGATCGATGACACCGAGAAGATTATCCTTGTTCAGAATCTCCAATTCAAGGAGTTCATCGATCGCCTCGCGGTCATCGTGACGTGCGATCGCCTCGCACGCCTCCTCGAGGTTCTTGGTGAGTACCTGCGTGAGCATGATCTTATTGGTGCTGCTCATGAGTACGGGATCGGCTAGGCGTTCTATCGCGAGCTTGGCCTGGCCATATACGTCGAAATCGTCGCGAGCGTCACTCGTCTTCTTGTCGAATTCGTGCATGTTGACGATCGCGCTGTCGTAATGCTTGAAGATGCGCGCCAGGTCGACCGAACTGCTGAGGTTGAACGCGAGCTGGATTTCGTGCGCGCTGCGCGGAGCGTCCGGAAAATAGAAATCGAAGCTCGCATGACCTTCGTGGGGCTCATCCAAGTCGACGTGGAAATGCTCCACGAAGCAATCGAGGCTCAGGCCGCGCATGCCGACGTGCCGAATGCGATCGCTCAGGAACAGCTCACGCAGATGGCGCGCACCGCCAAAGGCGTAGGGGTCGATGGAGCTCACGTCATCGGGAATCCTCACGCTCTCGACGCCGTCGGCATACACGACGACATGCGAACCGCCCTCGTCATGGCGCTCGATGAGCAGCCCGGGGACGGAATAGAAACGTTCGTTTTCCTCATCCGCACCGATGCTCGTAAGCGAGGGGGCGACGTCACCGTTATGGGCACCGTGCGTCACGAGCGCGGTATTGCCTAGGTGCCTGAGGTTGCGGGGAATGAAGGCGCGCGAGAGCGAGGTGTCGAGGAACGCTTCGTCACCCACCTCCTCGAGCGTCGACGGAAAGTCGGCGATGGTGAGCTCGTGGCAATCGCGAAACGCCGCATCCCCGATGCGCAGCAGACCCTCGGGCAGCACAACCTCCCTGATATGCGCGTGCTGCATGAAGGCATGCGGCTCGATTTCCACCGTTCCCGATCGCACCACGTATCTCGTCGCCTCGTCGTCAAGCAAACGCACGAAGCGCTTACCATCATCGCCGTTGCGGTATAGACCACCTTCGCGATCGATCTCGAGAATGCCACCCGGTGCGATGGAGAAACCCGCATCGTCCCCGCAAAAGGTCACCTTCGTATCGTCGGCGACGTTATCACCCAACGATTCGAGCGTCGCGGGCACGCGCAGGGCCTCGATACCCGTACCGGTAAAAGCGTCGTCCCCGATGGAGACGAGCCCCTCGTCGAGGACGACTCGCGTGAGCCTACGACAACGGAAAAACGCACGTTCGCCAATGACGCGCAGGTCACGCGGAGACACGAAGCTCTCGAGCCCCGAATAGGAAAACGCGTAGTCTTCGATCGTGGTGACGGTATCGGGCAAATCGACCCTGTAGAGCTCCGCCCGGTTGGCAAACGCCTTTTTCTCGATGACCTGGCAGCCGTCCGGAATCACGTACCGCTCGCAAGCAAGCGCCAAAACGCGTAGGTGCGTGCCCTCATGCGCGAAGATGGCCTGCCCGTCAGTTGTGATAAAGGGGTTCTCGTCATCGATGTCGATATGCTCGAGCGTCCCTTGCGCAAAGAGCCCTGGCGCGAAGTCATAGGTGCCAAAGCCAATGACGAGGGTACGTAGCCCGCCCTCGTCGAAGATGCTCGAGGTGACGCGCGTGAGCATGCCGGGCAAGACGAGCTCCGCGAGCTCACGACAGCCGCGAACCCACGACGAATCGTAGGTATCGACGTTGCGGGGCAAGACCAGGCGCTCGAGATTGCCACAGGAGCGAAACGCGCAATTGCCGATTCTCTCGATTTGGGGTGAGCAGATGATCTCCCGTACCGAATCCAGGTACGAGCACGCATCGATGGCGAGCTCGGCAACCGGCTTATCCTCGATGACCGCGGGAACCTCGAGCGATTCAACATCCGTCTTGCACCCGATGATGCGCACGTACTCGTCGTGCACGGTCACATACTCCCAAAGCGTGCCATCATCCAGCATGAGCGCGCGCTCTTCCGAACACGCGGCCTCGTCTTCGCGGATAAGGCGCGCGTGCTCGTCCAGGTTGCGCGCGATGATCTCCTCCATGCGCTCGATTTCCTCGACGCTTCTCAGTCCGTCGCTCAGGGCCATGGTCGCCATTTCCTTGATTCTCGCGAAATTTTCGTCATCATCCGCATCGAGACCGCCATGCGTAACCGGCATTTCTCTACCCCAACCCATCTCTAGCGAAAATCGCTCATGTCCTTGAGCAGGAAGGCCTGGTAATCGAAACCGCCAAGCTTTTCGACATTCACGATGCAGCTCGTGAAGCGCGCATCCTCGGCGGTGTCGACGACGGGAGCCGTCTCGCCCGCATTCGCGACGGCGTCGCACGGCTGGACGGGATGCGCGTCAAGCGTCTCGTAGGTGGGCATGTCCATGCCCGCATCATGCAGCCAGCGAGCGAGGTCCTTGCGATTGGGCGCCGCCTGGACGGCGTTGCCGAT
>OLOT01000415.1_pt1 | contig 31847 bp, 18 predicted proteins | sample 1671991 | NCBI WGS metagenome assembly OLOT01 (sample SAMEA3136634, study PRJEB25190) | human gut metagenome | biome: human gut; feature: human-associated habitat; material: faeces | place: Austria | collected 2013
GCCTTGCTTGCCTGGATCATACCCAGGTCATTGTAGGAATCACCGCTTGCAATGGTATCGAATCCGATAGACTGTAAAGCTTTTACAGTAGTTAACTTGGATTGTTCCACTCTCATCTTAAAGCCTGTGATCTCACCGTTGTCTGCAACTTCAAGAGTGTTGCAGAATAAGGTAGGTCTGCCAAGCTTCTCCATGAGCGGTGCTGCAAACTGTGTGAAAGTATCGCTGATCAGAATTACCTGAGAGAAAGAACGAAGTTCATCCAGGAATTCCTTTGCGCCCGGAAGCGGATCAATTTTTGCGATCACATCCTGGATCTCTTTCAGTCCGAGACCATGCTCTTTCAGAATACCAAGTCTCCAGTTCATCAGCTTATCATAGTCCGGTTCATCACGTGTGGTTTTCTTCAGCTCCGGGATTCCGCTTGCTTCTGCAAATGCGATCCAGATTTCAGGTACCAGTACGCCCTCTACGTCAAGACATGTAATATACATAATAGAAATCCTCCTTTGTGTAAAACCTCTTTATTTTTGAAAATCCTTTAATGCTTTATTTAGTGAAATCATTCTAACATATTCTGAGAGTCCTTGCAAATTTAATTTTTGGTTACTGTTCATTGGTAATATCCCGCGAGGTGTTTTTTGTGAGCGAAGGTCACCTACAGAACCTGCCACTGGCAGCTTCTTACGGATGCTTGGCAACAGAAAACCCGAGATATACCGCGCGAATTTATGCGATTAGCATAAATTAAGTTTGCGAAGCAAACGATACTCCTTGGGCATTGCACAAGGAGGTTCATATTTCCTGCATCGCGAAGCGTGTTACTGAGAACGGAGTGAACAGTAACAATTTTTGAGTAGTTCAAAAGGAGAAATAAAAACGAGTATTGACATAAAAAAACTAAAGCCATATAATAGTTAGGCAACTAATGGATAGCAACCTAACTATTATATGGCTTTGCAATAGTATGGGTACTGATTTTAGGAGGTGCGGCGAGATAGACGAGGAAATGAAACAGAAGCTGAATGAGATGCATGTAGGCAGGCTGATACATATTTTATCCCATACAATGAAACGGCATAATCCGGCAGAGGTGATGGAGAATGACGATCTGACGACCATGCAGAAGCATGTGCTGAAATTTATCCTTCTGGAAACCATGCACAGAGATCTCTATCAGAAAGATATTGAAGAGGAATTCCAGATCAGGAAACCTACAGTGACAGGGATCCTGAAGCTGATGGAGAAGAACGGTTACATTTACAGAGAGAGTGCGAAACAGGATGCACGCCTGAAACAGATCATTCCCACAGAGAAAGCAGAGAAGATCCGTCCTGCAATCTTAAAGAGTATTGAAGAAGGCGAAGCCAAAATGCTCCGGGGAATTCCGAAGGAGGATGTGGAACTGTGCAAACAGGTTCTCTGGCAGATGTATGAAAACCGGAAAAAATCCTGCGATAGCAGGAATGATTTTTAACAGAAATAACGAGACATAAGGAGGACATTGACAAAGATGAATAAGAAACTTTTACGTTCAGTCCGGGAATACAAGAAGCAGTCTGTACTGGCTCCGGTCCTTGTAATCCTGGAAGTACTGATGGAAGTTCTGATTCCTCTGGAGATGGCGAAGATTATCGACGTAGGTATTGCAAACGGAGATATGAGCTATATCATCCAGCGTGGAGTCATCCTTGTTGCAATGGCAATGCTTTCCCTGTTCTTCGGCGTACAGGCCGGAAATATGGCGGCAGTTGCAGCAGCAGGATATGCGAAGAATTTACGACACGATATTTTTTATAAGGTGCAGGATTTTTCCTTTAAAAATATCGACCACTTTTCAACATCAGGTCTGGTCACACGACTGACCACTGATATCACAAATGTACAGCAGGCATACATGATGAGTATCCGCCTTCTTGCCAGGGCACCGTTTATGATCATCCTGTCATGGATTATGACACTGACGATCAACAAACCGATCGCAATGCTTTTCCTGATAGTTGTTCCTGTCCTTGGCGGTACACTGATCTTTATTGCGAAAAAGGCACATCCGCATTTCATCAAGGTCTTTGATGAATATGACAACCTGAACAATTCCGTTCAGGAGAATGTAAATGCCTCACGTGTAGTTAAGGCTTTCGTAAGAGAGGACTATGAGATTGAGAAATTCCATGGAATTTCCAGATATGTTTATAATCTGTTTACTAAAGCAGAGAAAATCGTTGCATGGAACTCACCGGTTATGATGTTTGCCATGTATACTGTAATCATTATCATTGTTGTAATTGGCGGAAGAGGAATTGTTCTCGGTGGCATGGAAACCGGTGAGCTGACAAGTATCATTGTCTACGCACTTCAGATTCTCATGTCCCTGAACATGGTAACTTTCGTGTTTGTTATGATCATGATAGCAGAAGCATCCACAGACCGTATTGTAGAGGTTTTGGATGAAGTTCCTGAGATGCAGGATAAAGCTGATGCAGTAAAGAATGTGGCAGATGGTTCCATTGACTTTAATCATGTAGATTTCAGCTATGCAGGAGAGGGAGGAAATCTTTCCCTGAAGGATGTAAATCTTCATATTAAATCCGGTCAGACAGTAGGTATCATCGGCGGAACCGGAAGTGCAAAGTCTACCCTGGTGCAGCTGATCCCCAGACTCTATGATGTCACAAAGGGTAATGTCCAGGTGGGAGGCGTGGATGTACGCAACTACAATCTGGAAGTACTTCGTGACCAGGTTTCCATGGTACTTCAAAAAAATGTGCTGTTCTCAGGAAGCATCTATGACAATATTCGCTGGGGTGATGAACATGCCAGTGAGGAAGAAGTTCGGAGGGTCTGTAAGCTGGCCCAGGCAGATGGATTCGTCAGTGAGTTCCCGGATGGCTACGATACAATGATTGTTCAGGGTGGTAACAACGTATCCGGCGGTCAGAAGCAGCGTCTGTGTATTGCAAGGGCTCTTCTCAAGAAACCGAAGATCCTGATCCTGGATGACTCTACCAGTGCAGTAGATACAAGAACAGATGCCCTGATACGTAAGGCTTTCCGCGAGGAGATCCCGAACACAACAAAGATTATTATCGCACAGCGAGTTTCTTCTATTGAAGATGCAGATCAGATCATCGTACTGGATGACGGTAAGATCGCAGGTGTGGGTACTTCAGAAGAACTGCTGAAGACAAATGATATTTACAGAGAAGTATATGAATCACAGGTCAAAGGAGGCGGAGATGATGAATAAGAAGAAAAAATTAGATCAGAACACCATCCAAACTGCCAAAAGACTTCTGAAATATATGACAGGAACCCATAAGATACAGTTTATCATCGTATTTATCTGCATCTTTATCAGTTCCGCAGCAAGTATTGCAGTATCCCTGTCCCTGAAATTTCTGCTGGATGACTTTATCATTCCGCTGATCGGACAGACAGATCCGAACTTTGCAGAACTCTATAAGGCACTTGCAGTCCTTGGCTGTATTTTTGCACTTGGTGTGATTGCCACATTTATTTATACCCGAATGATGGTTTATATCGGTCAGGGTGTGCTTAAAAGTGTCCGTGATGATATGTTCGAGCATATGCAGACTCTTCCAATCCGCTATTTCGACCAGAATACAAACGGATCTGTCATGAGCCTCTATACCAACGATACAGATACCCTGCGACAGATGATCAGCCAGGCGATCCCGCAGGCACTGATGGCGCTGTTTACGATCGTGGTTACCTTTATTTCCATGTTACTGTTAAGTCCGCTGCTTACGATTCTGGCAGTTGTGATCATCTTTATCATGCTGAAGGTTACCAATAAGATTGGTTCCAACAGTGGCAAATATTTCATCCGTCAGCAGGTATCTCTGGCAGATGTGACCGGTTTCGTGGAAGAACGAATGAATGGTCAGCGTGTGGTAAAAGTTTTCAACCACGAAGATAAATCAAAAGAAGAATTCGACAAACTCAATGAAGCACTTTTCAAGAGCTCCGCAAATGCCAATAAATACGGAAATATGATGGGACCGGTGATCGGTAACATCGGTAACCTGCAGTTCGTACTGACAGCAGTACTTGGGGGACTTCTCTCTGTAACAGGTGTGGGCGGCATCACCCTCGGTGTTATGGCTTCCTATTTACAGTTCACCAAGAGCTTTACCCAGCCATTCATGCAGGTGGCACAGCAGTTCAACGCCATCGTTATGGCACTTGCAGGTGCAGAACGTATCTTCAGGCTCATTGACGAGAAGCCGGAAGAGGATGAAGGTTACGTAGAACTTGTTAATGCAAGAAAGGATGCCAGCGGCAATATCACAGAATGCAAAGAGAGAACAGGTATGTGGGCATGGAAACATCCACATTCTGCAGATGGTTCCGTTACTTATACAGAACTGACAGGAGATGTCCGATTCGAAGATGTTACATTCGGATATAACCCGGACAAAGTTATTCTGAAAGACATCAGCCTCTTCGCCAAGCCGGGACAGAAACTTGCTTTCGTAGGTTCCACAGGTGCAGGAAAGACAACAATCACAAACCTGATCAACCGTTTCTACGATATTCAGGAAGGTAAGATCCGTTACGATGGAATCAACATTACCAAGATTAAGAAGGATGACCTGAGACGTTCTCTGGGAATCGTACTTCAGGATACTCACCTGTTTACAGGAACTATTAAAGAAAACATCCGCTACGGTAAACTGGATGCTACAGATGAGGAAGTATACGAGGCAGCAAGACTGGCTCATGCAGACCAGTTTATCAAAATGCTTCCAAAAGGTTACGATACCATGTTAAGCGGAGACGGTGAGGAACTGTCCCAGGGACAGCGTCAGCTTCTCTCCATTGCAAGAGCAGCAGTAGCCAATCCACCTGTACTAATCCTGGATGAAGCAACCTCAAGTATCGATACCCGTACAGAGAGTATCGTACAGAAAGGTATGGATAACCTGATGAAAGGCCGTACTGTATTTGTAATCGCCCATCGACTTTCAACCATCAGAAACAGCGATGCCATCATCGTACTGGATCATGGAAAGATCATTGAAAGAGGCGACCATGAAGACCTTATCAAGTTAAAGGGAACTTATTATCAGCTTTATACAGGTAAGCTGGAACTATCTTAAGAATCTGAAAATTATTTTGTATATAATAGGGGCATGACAGATTTGACAATAAATCTGTCATGCCCCTTGAATTATGCACAAAAACATTAAATTTCCTGAAAGATTTTTGGTAAAAATTACAGCTATGAGACCTTCATGAGACCATGACGGTATATACTGATAATAAGGTATCTATTGTGATTGAATAAAATTATTGTATGAAACAAATGAAATATTCAGAAAAAGGAATGTTTAAAGAATATTATACATATATTACCGGTGGCAGGAAAAGTGATTCGAAAGAGTCTAAATATGCACAAAAGATTACACTAAGATACTGAGAGAATAAAAAGGCTTAGAGAATAAGCAATAGAAAGGAGAGAGAGTTTATGAAGAAGACAACGAGATGGAAAAGGATTCTTGCGATTGTGCTTACTGCTTTGATGGTATTGTGTAATCAGACCATTTTATTTGCAGATGAGACAGTGCAAGATACAGAACAGGAAACTGAAACTTATCAAGAATCTCAGCAAGATACAGAACAAGAGTCTGATATGGAACAATATCAGAATGTTGAGGAGTCAGAGAAAGATCAGACGGCAGAGGAAGGACAGCCGGAGAAAGATCAGACGGCAGAGGAAGGACAGCCGGAGAAAGATCAGACAGCAGAGAAAGAACAACCAGAAGAGGGACAGCCAGAGACAAAACCAGAGCAGGATGCTTCAAAGGAGACTCAGGAACCTACAACTGAAAATAAGACGGTTTACTATACAGTGAGATTCCTCGATAAAGATGGTAATGAAATTACCAGCCAGAGAATTGCAGCCGGTCAGTCTGCAACAGCGCCGGCAGCACCGGATGTTGATGGATATCGATTTATTGGATGGGACCAAAAATTCGACAATGTAACAGAAGACCTTAATGTAAAGGCGTCATATGTTAAGATCGGAGAGAAGGTTACATATACAATTAATTATCTGTTCAGTAATGGAACTGTAGCCAGTCAGCCATGGGTTGCACAGCTTGAAGTCGGAACAAAATACACCAACACTATTGTATCACCGGAAATTACAGGTTTTAAACCGGACCGGACATCTGTAGAGTTCAGTGGAACAGTAGAAGATAATAAGACAGAGACAGTAACCTATTCAGGTGCAGAGACAACATATACAGTACAGCACATGTTGCAGAATGCAGAAGATGATGAATATACTCTGGATTCTGAAGCTACAGAAACAAAGGATGGAACAGTTGGACTTGATACAGCAGCAGAAGAGAAATCCTATGATGGATTTACAGCACTGCCGGTAAGTCAGGCAACGATCAATGCGGATGGCAGCACAGTTGTTAATGTATATTATGACAGAAATGTTTACCGTCTGACCTGGGATACAGATGGCGGAAGTTATGAACAGCCTGTAGATATCAGATATGGCGCAGAGATTAATAAGCCGGATGATCCTACAAAATTAGGCTACACCTTTAAAGGCTGGGAAGGCATCCCTGAGAATGGCAAAATGCCATCAAAGGATCTTACAGTTAAAGCAAAATGGGAAGCAAATCAGACTGCTCAGTATAAGATTATTCACTGGCAGGAATCCCTGCAGACTCCGGGAACTTATGAAGTAGCTCAGAACAGTGGCGGAAATGCAGCGATAGAGACAAAAACCGGAAAAGTTGGTGAGGTGATTAATTATAAGCCTAACTCTTATGAAGGATTTGCATTAAATTCTGAGAGAAGTAGCGGAGACGTAAAGATTACATCTGACGGTACCGCAGTAAAGAATGTTTATTATAACAGGAATACATACAAAATTCATTTCTATGTGCCAAAATCATGGAATTGGTGGGGAAGACCCCAAAAGTGGGAGGAAGATGAAAGCTTACTTATAACTGCCAGATATGGCGAAGACGTTTCAGGTAAGTGGAATGATGCAGATCACAGCAAGTATTTGTGGGCAACAAAACCAGGGTCAGATACATACTATACTCTGATATCAAATATGCCGGCACAGGATCTTGATGTATACGCTTACGATAATAAAAGCGGCAAAAAAATTATTTATTATGTTGAAGGTTTGAATGGAAACAGAGAAGTATACGCCTCTTTTGATGCTGGAGAAAATATGAGTCTTACAAAAGAGGACCAAATGCCGATTGATGGATTTAAATTCAAAGAATGGAAAAAGGAGTCTTCTTTGTGGCAACCAAATGAAAATCTCTGGCTGTATTACACCAGAAATTCTTACACCATCACTTTCCAGAACTGTACAGGAGTTAACGATCTTTCCGTGAAATTTGAGGCTCCTCTGAATAATCTTAAACCGGCAGACGGATCTGTGGGTACACCTGCAAATGTAGAGAGTGATTATAAATTTGCAGGATGGTACACATCACCAAGCTGTGAGGATGGAACAGAATTCGACTGGAGCGGTACAATGCCTTCACATACAATTACTTTGTATGCTAAGTGGCAGGCACCGATTTATACCGTTACATTTGAAACAAACGGAGGAAGTACGATCGATCCGATATCTGTAGAGAAGCATAAGGCTCTGGGAGAAATTCCTGAGACTGTCAAGAAAAACGATGAATTTCTCGGATGGTATACAGATCCGGCTCTGACTCATAAATTTGTTGAGAGTCTTCAGATTGTAAAAGATATTACACTCTATGCAAAATGGAAAAATACAAATGTATACACATACTATATTGTAGCTGTAACAAAGGATAAAGATGGTAATGAGAAAGAAATTGCCGATAGACAGGAAGGTTCAGTAGTTCAGAATGGAACTGCAAATGTAACAGCTCCGAATATTGAAGGCTATTATCCGAAAGAAACATCCAAGAGTGTGATCGTTACAAAGAACGGGCAGGTGATTAAATTTGTCTATGAGCCTGTTGTAGAATGGTCTTATACGATCAGATATGTAGATACTGACGAAAAAGATATTGCAACTTCAGAAACAGTTAGTACCAGAAATACAGTAGAAACTGTAGTTTATAAGGCAATTGCTGGTTACCAGTTGATTTCCGATCCTGTTGTACAGGCTGAAAAAGGAAAAACTGAAACAATTATCTTTGAGTATACAACCAATAAGGCGGTATACAGAATTGAACATTACAAACAGAGACCGGATGGAAGCTATGCTCTGAAAGAAACAGAGAATAAAGAAGCAGCAGCAATCGGTACCTGGGTAACTGCAGAGCCTAAAGAATATGTCGGATATACCTGCATTACTGACACAGATGAGAGAAGCGGTGCTGTTAAAGAAGGACTTGTACTGAAGGTATATTATAACAGAGCTGACTTTACAGTTGGAGATTATACCGTCAAGTATGATGGAACCGGACATACAGCTGAATTTACCGGAGCCGGAATAGAGGGAGATACCTACTATTTCAAGACAGAAGATGGACAATGGATATTGTTTAACACGGCTTCAGAGCTTCCGCAGTATGTGGATGCAGGTTCTTATCAGATTTCTGTTAAAGTTGTAAATGATGGTGTAGAAAGTGTTCCTAAAACTGCAACAGTATTAATTCAGCCGAGAGAGATTACTCTGACAAGTGGATCAGATCAGAAGGTTTATGATGGAAAGCCACTGACAAAAGATGAAGTTAACATTACAGGTGATGGCTTTGTGGAAGGAGAAGGTGTAACCTGGAAAGTAACCGGAAGCCAGACAGATGTAGGAACCAGCAAGAATGCGTTTACTTACAGTTTCAGTGAAGGAACAAAGGAACAGAACTATAAAGTTACCAAGGTTGAGGGAAATCTTACTGTTGTACCAAGTAAAGACACAGTAACAGTAACTATTAAAGAAAACAGTGGAACAGAAAAATATGACGGAACAGAGAAAACTGTAACAGGTTATGAGGTTATCAGTATCAGCAATCCGAAATATCTGAGAACAGATTTCACATTTGAAGGAAATGCAGAGGTAAAAGGAACTGATGCAGGTACCTACAATATGGAATTAAAACAAGAAGATTTCACAAACATTAACAGGAACTTTAAGAATGTTGTTTTCGTGATTGAAGATGGTACATTGACTATCACAAAGAGGAATGTAACTCTTACCAGTGCAGATGATTCTAAGTGCTATGATGGAACGCCACTGACAAATGATAAGATTACAGTTACAGGTGATGGCTTTGCGGAAGGAGAAAGTGTAACCTGTAAAGTAACCGGAAGCCAGACAGAAGTTGGTTCCAGTCGGAATGAGTTTACTTATGAACTGAATAAAGGAACAAAGGAAAGAAACTATATCATTACTCCTGTGTTTGGTACATTAACAGTTTCTGATAAGGATGTGCAGGGGGTTATAACCAAGACACATACCGGAGAGAAATTCAGAGTAAATGATCAGGTAACATTTACAATTACCGTAAAAAATATTTACGCTGAACCGCAGACAATTACCATTTCCGAGATTAATGGAGTGACATTTGACGGACAGAATGTATTTGAGAATGTTGAACCAGGTGCAGAAGTAACCGCAAAGGCAGTTTATACTATTACACAGGCAGATGTTGATAATGGATCCTTTATTAATACTGCTACAGCATTGTTTAGCAATGAACACAGCTATATTGGCACAGATACAGTGCCAACAGAGAAGACCCCAGATCCGGAGCCGATTCCAAATCCGACTCCTACTCCGGTTCCTGCATCCAGTGTTTCTATTGAGAAAACAGCTGATCAGAAAGAAGGCGGATATGCAGCAGGAGATATAATTACCTATACGATCCGTGTGGTAAATAATGGGGAGCAGCAGTTAGCTAATATTCAGGTGTCTGACCCTCTGACAGGTCTGAATGAGACAATTCCGTCTCTGAGAGCAGGTGAAGAGAAGATCTTCACAACAACATATACAGTTACAGAGCAGGATGTATTAGCAGGCAAAATTGTTAATGTGGCAACTGTAAAAGGAACAGACGAAAACGGTAAGACAGTAGAAAATGAAACAACAAAAGAACTGGTAACAGAACAGAAAAACAGTCATCTGACTGTGACCAAAACAACAACCAGCACCCCTGCAGATGGAAAGGCTTATTCTGTAGGTGAAAAAATTACTTATATAATTACAGTAACAAATGATGGAAATGTAACTGTTACAGGAGTACAGGTAACTGATGAACTGACAGGAAATGTTGGAGATCTGGCATGGAATGTCGATTCTCTGGCACCGGGTGAATCCAGAGAGTTTACAGCTGAGTACACAGTTACAAAGGAGGATGCACAGGCTGGTAAAGTTCACAATGTGGCAGCTGCACAGGGAAACAGCAATGATCCTGAAAAGCCGGATGTGCCGGTAACCCCAGGTGAAACAGAAGATCCGGTTAATCCGGAGGTGACTCCAACAGTTACTCCGAAGCCGAGTGAAACTCCGGAACCAAGTATCACTCCGACACCGGACATTACCCAGGCTCCTGCAGTAACAAAAACTCCATCTAATCCATCTACACCGGTTAATAATGGAACAACAACAAAAACAGCAGTGAAGACAGGAGATACAACTCCGGTTGGTGCGTTTGTAGGATTATTTGCAGCAGCAGCGATCATCGCAGGAGCAGCAGTATACTTCAAACGTCGTAAAAATAGTAAATAGTTAGATAGATAAACCGCTGTAATTAAGTAAAATAACAGAAAGGGAAGTGTGCTTCTGGCATGCTTCCCTTTTTTGTGTTAAAATATTCGAAATTATAGTAATTCTCTCAAATGCATCATTTACGAGGATTGATATAAATAATACAAATGAGGATAAGATATGGAACCGGTCAGGATTAAGTTAATGGGAACTTTTCAGATATCTTCAGGAGATATAACATTAAGAGAAAAAGATATTCGATCTGTAATAGGAATTAAATTGCTGACGTTTCTGGTTCTGAACAGAAGACGGATTGTCACAATTCAGGAACTGGAGGAATTTCTGCTACGGCAGAAGACGGAAAGGAATTTTGAAAACGCAGACGGGTATGTAAAGAATCTAATATATCGGCTAAGAAAAATATTGAAAATTATAGGTCCACACACTTATATTGTAACAGGATATAAAAATTATGCCTGGAATCCGGAAATTCCCGTAATCGTAAATGTGGAGGTTTTTAAGGAACAATATGAGAAAGCCAGAAATTGTCCGGATTTGGAAAAACAAAAGATTTTATATAAAGAGATCCTTTGCTCCTGGAGACCTCTTACAGGGATCCTTACAGATGAGTACTGGATGATTGGAATTGATACGTATTATACCTCTCTTTTTCTGGAGGCAGTGAAGAGTATGGCTGGATTGCTGGAAAAAGAAAAGAAATATAAAGAGCTTGTGCAGCTATGCCGATACGCCATGCCAGCAGAACTGTTGGATGAAGATATCAGATACTGGTTGATCAAGGCATTGATTCAGCAGAAAAAGGTAAGTGAAGCGCTGAAAGAGTGGGAAACTGCTCAAAGTGTATGGAGAGAGCAGCTACAGGGATATTTTCCGGAGCGCCTGAATTCTCTGTATAAAGAAATTATGTCTTCCAGTATATCTAACGAACCAGATTTCATGAAAGTATTAAGGTCTCTTATGAAATTTACGCACGAAAAGCAAGGCGGTTGTTTTTGTGCAAGGGAAATTTTTGAGCAGTTATGTCTGTTTCTGATCGGAAGGAGCAGAGGAAGAGGAACAGAAGAATATCTGATTTTATTTTCGCTTCTTGTCGATGATATGCAAGAGCAGGAAAAGAAACAGGAGTTTATTCTGAAAAATGGGAGAAATAAATTTGTGAATGTGTTATCAAAAAAGCTTGAGTACGGAGATGTTTTTACAGAATTAGGATCAAGTCAGTATGCGGTATTACCGGCAGAATGTTCAGATAAAAAATGTAAGCAGAAAGCGGAGCGTCTGATTCGGGAATTTAAAAAGATTTATCGAAGTGCGTACATTGATATTTGTTATAAAATTATAAATTTATCTGAAGATATTCAATGCTGAAATACTGCCGAAACTTATTCCTTAAATCTAATCATACAATAAGGAGAATAGTTTTATCCAATGGAAAGAGTGTTATGTAAAGATAATTTATAACAGCAAAGGGGAGACACAAAATGGTAAAGATAGACTTGATTACCGGCTTTCTTGGTTCAGGGAAGACGACATTTATCAGAAAGTATGCGCAATATCTGATGGACAATGGTAATAATATAGGAATTCTGGAGAATGATTATGGGGCTGTGAATGTGGATATGATGCTGCTTCAGGATCTGATGGGAGATAACTGTGAGCTGGAGATGATCTCAGGAGGGTGTGATAAGGACTGCCACAGGAGGAGATTTAAGACGAAACTGATTGCTATGGGTATGTGCGGTTATGACCGTGTGATCGTGGAGCCGTCTGGGATTTTTGATGTGGATGAGTTCTTTGATATTCTTCATGAGGAGCCGTTAAATCGTTGGTATCAGATTGGGAATGTGATTGCAATTGTGGATTCTAAGCTGGAGCGTGATCTGTCAGAGGAGGCGGATTTCATTCTGGCTTCTGAGGTGGCAGATGCCGGATGCATTGTGATGAGCAAGAGCCAGGACGCATCACCCGAGGAAATCCAGGGTACGATTGAGCATGTGAATCAGGCGTTGGAGAAGGTTCATTGCAGCAGGAGATTTCATTGTGAAATGAATGGTGTGGATACTGCTAATGTTATCCACAAGAATTGGGATGAGATGTCGAAAGAGGACTTTGACCGGATTGCATCCTGTGGATATGTGATGGCAAGCTACAGGAAACCGGAGTTTGAGGCAGAGGGTGCCTTTACTTCTCTGTACTTTATGAATGTGAAGATGACTGAGAAGGAGCTGCGGGAAGCAGCTGAGAAGATTCTGTCTGATTCTGAATGCGGGCGTGTGTTCCGAATGAAGGGATTTATGAGAGTAGACAGTGACAGCGAAGACGGTTCTGGACTATCTGCATGGGCAGAGTGCGATAGACGGCAGTGGATTGAATTAAATGCTACGAAGAATGAAATTACAATCCGACCGCTTCATGTAGGACAGGAGGTCCTGATCGTGATTGGAGAAGAACTGCATGAGGAGAAAATTAAATCCTATCTGAAAATCTGAGATTTGAACGCAGGTCGCGAAGCGGATTGCGAATGTCTGCTTTACTTTATAAAAAAGGGCACTTGAAAAATCAGGTGCCCCATTGTATAATCTACTTAGAAGATGACCGGAAGCGTGTTCCGGTTGCCCTCGGTATAATTAATGAGTAAAGAAATTAAGCATCCAACTTTGGGCGGTGGGATGCTTATTTCTTTTTATGTTGATCTATGTAAGTCAATGCCGTAAAAATTACTAACAATAAAGTAAGGACTTCCATTGTGTTCATCGGGCATCACCCTCCTTTCGTGAAACTGGAGGGCAGGGGTCGAAACTTCGCATCCGGGTCTGTTCAATTATACTTGTTCAGTATAACGTGAAAAATAGAAGATATCAAGTACTTTACGTTCTATATTATTAAAAACAAAACAGGGTATGAAGTTCATCGTAATCTGATGAAACTTCATACCCTGTTCATTTATTTTTATGGAGTTTTGTAACCGTAAGGATTATTTGGTAAACAGATCAACCAGATCCTGGCCGTCTTCGTAGCCCTGGCTCTTCAGCTCATTTACGAACCAGTCGTCTACGCCGTCTACAGCTTTCTTGAAGGAATCGATATCCATATCAGCTTTCTCTGTGAAGGTTACGCCGTTTTTGGATTCCCAGCGTTCTTTAATCTCATTGTCGCTGGAACGGTTGATGTAACGTTCGTATTCAACTGCCTTCTGACCGCATTCATCAACAACTGCCTGCTGTTGTGGTGTGAGGCCGTCGTAGATATCCTGATTGATGCAGAAGAACAGACAGTCATAAATTGCATCCCACATGGAGCAGTAAGGCTGAACCTCCTGAACGCTTGCTGCGTCAATAGCAGGAAGTGGATTTTCCTCACCTTCAACCGTGTTCTGCTGAAGTGCTGTGTAAGTTTCTGACCAGTTCATGTTTGTGGCATCAGCACCCCATCTCTTGTAGCATTCCATCAGAAGGTTGGAACCTGCTACACGGACCTTCAGGTTCTTCATATCATCTACAGATTTGATTTCATGTTTGCTGTTTGTGATCTCGCGGAAACCGTTTTCTGCGATACCCATGCAGTGGAGTCCGTATTCGCCAAGGATTTCTTTCAGTTTTTCACCAGCTTCGCCATCGAATTTCGCATCTGCATCGTCGTAAGAATCATAGACGAACGGAAGAGAAACAACGTTGAAACGTGGATCAAATGCAGAGTAGATCAGGTTGGAGTGCATGGAGATCTGAACCGGGTCCCCATTCATCAGAGCCTGAATACCTTCGGACTGGTTGCCGTTTGTAAGCTGGTCAGCTGCATAAATATTGACTTTAACCTTTCCGCCTGTAGCTTTTTCCATCAGTTCACCGAACTTACGTCCGCCGTCAGCCCAGGTACTTGTCTCAGTAGTGGAGCAAGCGAAGTTCCAGGTTGTTTCCGGCCAGTCCAGATCACTGTAATCTTCCACTGTATTGAAGGAGTCCTTTGTGAAAAGGTCAACCAGATCCTGGGCATCGTCATAGCCCTGGCTCTTCAGTTCGTTTACAAACCAGTCATCGATACCGTCAACTGCTTCTTTGAAGGAGTCGATGTCCATGTCTTCTTTTTCTGTGATTGTTACACCGTTCTGGCTTGCCCAGCGTTCTTTGATCTCGTCATCTCCGGAACGGTTGATGTAACGCTCATATTCAACTGCTTTCTGTCCTGCCTCGTCAACAACTTCCTGCTGTTGTGGTGTGAGACTGTTGTAGATGTCTTCGTTGATACAGAAGAACAGGCAGTCATAAATTGCATCCCACATAGAGCAGTAAGGCTGAACCTCCTGAACACTTGCAGCGTCGATAGCGGGAAGCGGATTCTCCTGACCTTCTACTGTGTTCTGCTGAAGTGCTGTGTAAGTTTCAGACCAGTTCATGTTTGTGGCATCAGCGCCCCATCTCTTGTAGCATTCCATCAGAAGGTTGGAGCCTGCTACACGAACCTTCAGGTTCTTCATATCGTCTACAGATTTAATCTCATGTTTGCTGTTTGTGATTTCGCGGAAACCGTTCTCTGCAATACCCATGCAGTGGAGTCCGTACTCACTGAGGATTTCTTTCAGCTTTGCACCTGCTTCGCCATCGAATTTCGCATCTGCATCGTCGTAAGAATCATAGACGAACGGAAGAGAAACAACGTTGAAACGTGGATCAAATGCAGAGTAGATCAGGTTGGAGTGCATGGAGATCTGAACCGGGTCCCCATTCATCAGAGCCTGAATACCTTCGGACTGGTTGCCGTTTGTAAGCTGGTCAGCAGCGTAAATGTTGACTTTGACTTTGCCGCCTGTGGCTTTTTCCATCAGTTCACCGAACTTACGTCCGCCATCAGCCCATGTACTTGTCTCAGTAGTGGAGCATGCGAAGTTCCAGGTCATTTCCGGCCAGTCAAGGTCGCTGTAATCTGCGATTGTGTCAAAGGAGTTATTGCCGTCTCCTGCCTCCTTGGAAGCTGTGTCAGAGGAAGCGGAGGACTGATCACCTGTGTAGGAGCCTTCTTTTGCAAGAGCTTTCGGAAGGAAAGTGGAGGTGATCGGGATGTATGTAACGATCAGAAGAACTGCAACGCAGGCTGCGATCATTGGCACAACTGCCCTTGAGATCTCCTGCAGAGTAACTTCCAGACCTTTTTTGATCTTGATGCTGATTGCTACGAAAAGGTTTACACCTACAGGAGGAGTTACCTGTCCGATTGCAAGGTTTACAGTTGCCATAACACCGAATGCTACTATATCGTATCCAAGAGCCTTACATACAGGAAGCATAATCGGGATGAAGATGTACATAGCAGAGTTTGCATCGATGAAGCATCCTGCGATCAGGAAGATGATATTTACGATCAGCAGGAAGGTAAACTGGTTATGTGCGATGCTTCCAAGTAAATTGGAGGCTGCATCTGCAATACCGAATTTGGTACATACAAAGGAGAACAGAGAGGCACTTGCTACGATGAGCATGATACCGCCGGTTGTCTTTGCTGAGTCTACCAGAATGTCAAACATATCGCGGATGGAAACTTCGCGGTAGATGACCATACCTACGAAGAGTCCGTATACAACGGATACGGCTGCTGCTTCTGTTGGTGTGAAGATACCGCCGTAGATACCGCCCAGAATGATGACCGGCATCAGGAATCCCCAGAAAGCATCTTTAAAAGCGTCCCAGCGTTCTTTGCCTGAGGCTTTTTCTCTGGATGGTTTGATGTTGTGTTTCTTTGCTTCCAGCATTACTACGATTACCAGTGCCACGCCCATAAGAAGACCTGGTACGATACCTGCCATGAACATATCTGCGATGGATGTGCCTGTGATGGAGGCATATACAACGAAGGCGATACTTGGCGGGATGACAATGGCGATGGAGCTTGAGGTTGCCATCAGTGCTGTGGAGAATGGTGCGGAGAAACCGCCCTGTTCTACCATTGCAGGGATCAGTACGGCGCCAAGGGCTGCAACAGTTGCAGGGCCGGAACCGGAGATGGCGCCGAAGAAGCAGGCTACGATAACACATACGATGGCGATACCGCCTTTTTTGTGGCCTACGCAGGTATCAACGAATTTGATCAGTCGTTTGGAGATACCGGCTTTTGCCATGATGTTTCCTGACAGTACGAAGAATGGGATTGCCAGGAGCAGGAATTTGCTGATTCCTGAGTACATGTTGGTTGCTACGATCGTCAGGGATGTACCGGAGTAGAGGATTGCGCATACGGAGGAAAGTCCGAGGCAGATTCCGATGGGTACACCCAGGATCAGGAATATGAAGAAGGAGATAAATAAGATTGCACTGATCATTTATTTGGCCTCCTTTTTGTCTGTTGTGATTGTGTTCATGTTACTTTTTGTGCTGTTGTCGGTATTTTTGGCACTGTCGGTTTTGCAGCAGAAGTCCAGACAGAATTCAATGAAGTGAAGGATCATGCATCCTGCACCGATGGGTACGAAGGACCAGAAGATCCATTCAGGCCAGTTTAATACGAAGGTTCTTTTTCCATTCTGAAGCTGAGTGATTACCTTGTCCATTCCGTATTTGAAAAGGATGACGCTGAAGATGATGCTCAGGACTGTGATCAGGATCACGGATGGTTTCTTCAGTTTCTTTGGAAGGCGGTCTGTGACCAGTGTCAGGCTGACCAGTTCTCCTTCGCGGCAGGCCAGTGCGGCTGCCAGCAGGGTGATGAGTACGAATACCGCTACTACAAGTTCTTCTGTGAAGGACCAGGAACGGTGGATGACTTTACGGGAAAATACGTTTCCCACAGTCAGCACCAGGATCAGCAGTGTGGAGATCACAAGGACGATCTTTTCTACTGCAGCCAGTGCGTTCATGATTTTTTTGTAGATTTTCATGCTCTCTACTCCTCTCAAAAAATTTGCTGCTGTTTTTCGGAATTTGGAGCAGATTCAAGGCAGATGGAATGTAATGGTTATAATATGTAATTAGTTACATTTTTCATCTGTGGTGAATTCTGTTGTCTGCGAAAAACAGAAGTAGTGTTTCGGTTTCAGATCGACAGCCTGGAAAAGAAAGTATGTCTCGTGTGTCAGGGCTTTTTTATGTTATAGGAATATTATGGAGTAATTTCCTATAACATAAAAAAAGTCCGCCCCACGCAGGGACGGACATATGATATTCCGTAACCACCCTGTTTCACCTTTGAAACAAGTACGATTCTGCAACGTACCGATATACGCGGCTCCTGTAACGGGGGGCGGCCGGGGAAGCTTACTGTGAATACGGCAATATCTGTGATGGCTGTATTCAAGGGTTCGGCTTTCCTTCTCGGGGATGATATTCGAAACAGGTCTGTCACTGCATTTCACCGGACTGCAGTTCTCTGAGGACAGGGGGACTGTTTTTACTGGTTCCCTTCGTTGAATTTATGCGTTATAGGTTTAGCTGTTTAAAAAGCTAAAGCAATTTTAACGCTGTTTGTTTTGAAAGTCAAGAGGTTTTTGTAAGTATTTGGGGGAAGTTTGTTGGTGTGGGGCGTACACAGCGCAAGAGGGGACGCGCGAAGCAGCATCTCTCTGCAGGTTCAGTTCCGGGGGCTAAGTAACTCTAAGGTGGGGGAAAATCCGCTAAAAGCATGAAGAAAAATGCAAAACTCGCTCCGTCGCAGACTCCGCTCAGACAGGTTGCTATTTTTCTTCATAACGCGGATTTCCCCCACCTAAGAGTTACTAAGCCCCCTCCAGATTCACCTGCAGAGAGATGCTGCTTCGCGCTGGTTGTTGGCTGTGTAAGAGAAAATGGATGAGGTGGTGGGAGCGGAGGGGTCAAGTGAAAAGAATCAGTTGTTACTCTTGACAATCGAATGATTTTCTGCGTATATTGTAAAAAATAAAATATTAAATATTGGATAAGTAAAATTATGAAAATAAATGAGTAAAAGCTACAAAGATGAGCAGAAAGAGGTAAAGATCATGGATTTAAAGAATTATTCAACAGGGGTACAGCATATCGGGATTCCGACAAATGACATTGATAAAACTGTGGAGTTTTATCATAAACTTGGTTTTGAGACTGCATTTGAGACTGTAAATGAGGAAGCGAATGAGAAGGTTGTGTTTCTGAAACTGGGAACTCTGGTAGTGGAGACTTATGAGAATCATGCGGCGAAGATGGAGCATGGGGCGATTGATCATGTTGCGCTTGATGTGAGAGACATTGAGGAGATTTTCCAGTATATTAATGAAGCTGGTTTAAACTCCACACAGGATACCATTCATTTCCTGCCATTCTGGGAAAATGGTGTAAAATTCTTTACCATTGAGGGTCCGAATAAGGAGAAAGTGGAATTCAGTCAGTATCTGTAAAACAGAAAAAGTTACGGAATATACCTACATAATAAAATTCCGAACATAATAAAATGAAGCAGTAAAGCCGATACATTGACTGGAAATAGTGTGTCGGCTTTTTCACTGTTCGAAATAGACTGTAGCAGTAAAAACCGGGAAAAATAAAGGGATATTAAAGGGAAGAGAAAGATGAAATATTTAAAGAAGTGGTATATTAATCTGTCGATACAGAGAAAAATTCTGTATTGTACGTTAGGGGTAGCATTGGTTGTTCTGTTGGCTGCCAGTGTTTCGCAGTATATGTCTGCATCTTCAATTGTGACAGAACAGACAAGGAAGCAGTCTGCGGGAGTGGTGAACGAGTTGTCGGTGAATTTGGATCATTATTTTGATATGGTGAGGAATTCATTTGAGTATATTGCAAATAACAATACGGTTCAGGAGGAATTGGAGTCTGATGAACCATATAAATCGGATGGCACAGAGCTGTATTCCTATTATTCAAGATCAGGGCAGATCAGAAGGCTGCTTTTGCAGGGATATACAAGTATTTATATGAATGATATCCAGCTGTATGGTTATAACGGAGCAAATCATCTGCTGGCAAATAATCATGAGATTAATGAAAATACCGCTCAGACATCCTGTGAACTGGCGGAGCAGGCAAAAGGACGCTGTATTTATTATAATGCTTCTGAGGAAGGCCTGATGTATATGGCAAAGCAGATCAAAGATTCTCTGACTATGAAGCCAGTGGGAATATTGAGAGCATCTATTAAGCTGAGCTATCTGAAAAAAATGACGATCACAGCCAGAGATTCTTTGGCTGCACATATTTTTCTTCTGGACAATGACAAAAATGTTCTGATAGAGAGTGCAGAGAATGATGCGACAATCAGTGACAGAAGCTGGATAGAAAAAATATCAGGCAACACAGGAGAATTTCTGTTTACTGCAGATGGACAGGGTTATGACTGTGTATATCAGAGAAGTTCTGACACAGGACTTACAGTTGTAGGAATGATTCCTATGAGTTTCTTGCAGAAAACAGCCAGAGGATTACAGAAAACGACAATCATGCTTATTCTGGCAAGTTTGATGTTGTGTATTTTTCTTGCTAATATTCTGGCAAAGGGAATCGCCGGTCCGATCAAGCGTACAAGTAAAGCAATGCAGCAGTTTGCGGAGGGTGACTTTTCTGTCCGTCTTCCGGAAGGAAGAAGGGATGAGATTGGAGCCATGAATTCTGTTTTCAACCAGACGATAGAGAAAATAGAGCAGCTGATAAAACAGGTTGTGGAGATGGAAACAGTTAACAAAGATATTGAATTCCAGGCTTTACAGGCACAGATCAATCCGCATTTTCTTTATAATGTACTGGATACAATCAACTGGATGGCGCGAAAAAAAGGTGAGGATAATATTTGTCGTATGGTTACTTCTATCAGCAGTCTGATGCGTGCAAGTATCAGCAATAAAAGAAGTATGGTTTATATTCGTGAGGAAATAAAATATGTACAGGATTATCTTTACATACAGGAAACCAGATATGGAGATAAATTTACATCTTATATTGAAGTGGATGAGAGATTAAATGAATTAGAGATTCCGAAGATGACTATTCAGACACTGGTGGAAAATGCGGTAGTTCATGGTGTGGAAAATGCGACATGGGACTGTTTCCTTTATGTTTCAGGAGAAATTACAGATGGAATGGCAGTATTTACAGTAAAGGATGATGGAGTTGGAATGTCACAGGAACAGTTGGAGAAATTGATGGGGACAGAGGAAGAGCCAGATCATGAAGCAGAGCGGACACATACTCATCTGGGAGTGTATGCGGTGAGAAAGAGACTGGATTATGTATATCAGAATAAGGCAAGGATGAGCATTACATCAGAACCGGGGAAGGGAACACAGGTAATACTGGAAATCCCGATGAACGGTAATGTCGGAGTTACTTACAGGAAATACGATGAAACTGTAAATGAAAATAACAAAAAAAGGGGAGACGAGAGATAATGGAATTGCAGGTAATGATATTAGATGATGAATATATTATTCTGGATGGTTTATGTTCGTTTCCATGGAGCGATTATGGATACCGTATATCCGCAACTGCAAGGAACGGATTGGAAGGGCTGGAGAAACTGGAGCAGGCGAAACCGGATCTGATCCTTACAGATGTGAAGATGCCGGGAATGGATGGACTGGATTTTGCAGAAAAAGCACATGAGATTTATCCCAATGCGGTTATAGTGATACTGACAGGATATGACAGTTTTGCCTACGCTCAGAAAGCAATCAGCATTGGTGTGGAAGAATATCTTCTCAAACCGGTGGACTATGATGAGTTAAAGGCAATGGCTGCCCGGATTGCAGGGGAAATTCATGCAAGGAAGGAAAAACAGCAGGAAATCCGGGATCTGAAGAAATATTTCAACAGGTCAGTTCCGCAGCTGAGATCCAAATTTGCGGGAAATCTTCTGTATGGAAGAATCCAGGGAAAAGGAGTTGTAAAAGAGCAGGCAGAATCTCTGAATCTGACAATAGAGAAATATATTGTGTGTGTAGGGCGAAAAGTTGTTGGAGAAAATAAAATCCATACAGGAGATAAATGGATAGAGGAATTTGCATGCATCAATATTTTTGAGGAAATTTTTAATGATTTTGGAATTCATGTTTTGAGCGATTATAATACAGCAACTGCAGAATATAATTTTATTCTTTTGTTTGAAAAGGAAGAAGAAAACGCAGTATGTATGGAAAAAGCATTGCAGGCATGCAGTAAGATACAGGTAGAAGTAGAACGGTATCTGAAAGCACATATGAATTTTGGATTGAGCGATGTAGAAGTGGACGAATATCAGGCAAATGCACAGTACCGTAAGGCACAGACAGCATGCAGGCAATGTGTTTATCTGGGTACGAATATCATACTCAGATACGAAGATCTGCAATATAAAAAACAGACAGACTTTGTGATTACTTCCGGTGAAAAAACACATTTTATGATGACTTTGTTTCAGGACAGTTTTGAGAAAGCGGAGGATGAACTTCATCAGATATTTCGAAACGCACCGGAAGATGTATCTCCGGTGAAATTTGCAGCAATGGATTTACTTTTGGGATGTATGAAATTTCCATATATCTGTGCAGTTGACAGTGAAATTCATAATAAAAACTGGAATCTTTCTGTGCTTCAGGATGGAATAAAAAGAATCTGTCAGTGCGAGAACACAGAAGAGGTGTTGAATTGTCTGCTGAATCTGTTTGGAACGCTGATTAAACAGAATACAGAAGGAACTGATGAACGGAACCGGAAACTGGTTCAGAGTGTTCTTTCTTACATTGAGAAGAATTATTCAGGAGATTTATCTATGGATGATCTGACTGAGAAATTCCATGTAAGCAGAACCTATATCAGCCGCCTTCTTAAGAAATATGCCGGAAAGAGTTTTCTGGAATATCTGACAGATGTCCGGTTCCAACAGGTGGAGAAACTGATTGCAGATAATAAATATAAACAATATGAAATCGCAGAAATGGTAGGATACAAAGACTTTGGATATTACATAAAAGTATTCAAAAAGCGTTACGGTATTACACCCAATGAATTCAGGAAATATATATAAACAGCGAGGTTAACTGTATCAGGTAAGTCATTTAATCGAATCAGGCAAGTAGCGAGGCGGATGATTTTATCTACCTGACGATAGAACAGGAGATTTGTGCACAGTATAAAATTTGTGCACAAATCTCCTATTTTTACTTTTATTTCCAATTGTTTATAAAAGGCAAAAAGACTAAAATAAAATCATCAAGAACGAGGAAACACAAATTAAAAGGAGGAAACAAGTAAATGAGGAAAATGAAAAAAGTGTTATCACTTGCCATGACGGCAGCTATGACAGCCAGTCTTCTGACAGGCATGGGAGCAGTTACAGCTTCTGCGAAGAAATCGGACGATGGAAAAAGAACGAAGATTACTGCTTTATTAAACTCAACAGAATCGACAGAACAGTATCAGGTTTATGACTATTTGTTGAAAAATTTCTGTGATGAGAAAGGCATTGACTATGAAATAGAAATGGTTAATGATAAACAAGATTATTTTACGAAATTACAGATGTATATCAATAGTGATACATTACCAGATATCTTCGGATGCCCCAATGGAACACTTTCTAAAGCATGTAAAGACATTGATGCATTAGTGGATTTAGGTGCTGAGTTAGATCGAAATGGATATGCGGATAAGATGAATGGTGCGGTACGAGATTTCCTTACAGATGCAGATGATGGTAATTTGTATCTTTTCCCACAGGGATTATATTGTGAATTCTTTATGTATAGGAAGGATCTCTTTGAAAAAGCCGGTATTAAAGAAACTCCGACAACATGGAAAGAATTTGAAGAAGACTGTCAGAAACTTGCGGATATAGGAGAAATTCCGGTTATTATCGGTGGTTCAGATGTATGGCAGATTATGAGATATCTTTCATTCTCTCCATGGAGAGTAACAGGTCCGGAATTTATCACTGGATATCAGGCTGGAACAGACTCTTTTGCCAAAAATGAAGCTGCCAAATATGGTGTAAATCTGGTTTATGATCTTGGAACAAAAGGATATTTTGAACCAGGATTTGCAAGTGTAGATTACACTTCAGCCACAAACTTATTCTATGGTGGCACTGGTGGAATTTTCTACAGTGGTTCAGGTCAGATCAATCTTGCTGAGGATATGTATGATGCAGGTCAGATAGGATTTTTCCCTGTGCCTGACACAGAAGAAATGGATAATATGGAGACAAATATTCCAATTCACGCAGGATTTGGTATTGGATATAATAAGGCTACATATGACGACACTATGCAGGAATTCTTTGATTATGCATGTGAACATTATTCAGAGGCTTGTTACAACAAAGGAAATATTTTCTCACCGTTTAACGATGATATTCCAGAAGGACTTCCACAGCTTTTCTATGATCTTCAGCCGTTATTTGAAAATGCTGAAACAGCATGGACCTCATGGGATGATAAGCTTGATTCAGAAAATCTGACCCAAATTGCAGATGAACAGCAGAAACTGGCTCAGGGAATTACCACTCCGGATGAATTTATCGAAACCTGTGATTCTTTTGTAAAAAGTAAGTGATTTTTCAATAATAATAAACAGAGACTGACAGCTGCCTTGTCAGTCTCTTTCAGAGAAAGAGAGGAGGAAGAACTGTGCAGAAAGCATTTGGAAAAAAGTCAGTCATCCTTTTATTCATCTTTCCAGCATTTCTTATTTATACAGCATTTGTAATTGTTTCCATCATATGGGCTGGTTATTATAGCTTTTTTGACTGGGGTGGTGTTGGAGAGAAAGTATTTGTAGGATTAAAAAACTATATAGAACTTGTTACGCAGGATGAAGTTTTCAGAGCTACAATAGGGCATACTCTTGTTTATACTGTAATTAATGTGGCAATTCAGGTATTTGGAGGATTATTATTTGCGATTCTCCTCAGTCGTATTAAAAAAGGAAGAGTTGCTTTACAGACTCTGTATTATATTCCGGTAGTTATCTCTTCTGTAGCGATTTGCCAGATTTTTACAAAGTTATTATCAGTAACTCCAACCGGTATTGTGAATCAGGTATTATCATTCATCGATCCATCTCTGAAACTGATGGAGTGGATTTCCAATCCTCAGATTTCACTGTATGTAACAGCTTTTGTAGAAGCATATAAATACCTGGGACTGTATATGGTTATCTTTTATGCAGCACTGATCGGTGTTCCGGATGAACTGGGAGAAGCAGCACTGATCGATGGAGCATCAACATGGCAGGAATATCTTTATGTAAGAATTCCTTATATTAAACCGGTTATCATTGCAAACTGTCTGCTGGTACTGAATGGTTCCCTGAGATCTTTCGAGTTCTCTTATCTGTTAACACATGGAGGACCGGGAAATGCGTCTGAACTTATGACAACTTATATGTATAAACAGGCGTTCAGCAGTATGAAATATGGTTACGGAAGTTCTGTAGCGATCATGATCGTAATCATCTGTATGGTAGTTGGAATGTTATTCCGTAAATTTACAGGAGGAGGGGATGACGAATGAAAAAGAAAAAAACAACCATTCCGAGCATCATTAAATGGGTTATCGCATTAATCCTTGTTGTGATGCAGGTTTATCCTTTCTTCTATGTATTTACTTCAAGTTTTAAGTCACTGGATGATTTCAGACAGTTACCGGCATATGCACTCCCGTCAAAATGGGTGCTGACAAACTTTATCAATGTTTTTACAAAAAGCCATATGCTGACTTATTTTAAAAACAGTATCATTGTTTTGATCGGTGTACTGATTCCTCTGCTTTTATTTGCACTGATGGCTGGATTTGCATTAAGCAAAATCAAATTCAAAGGCAGAAAATTTGTCCTTAATTATTTCCTTCTTGGATTGATGCTTCCTATGCAGGTTGCACTGATTCCATTGTTTACTATTTTTAATAAGATGGGACTGATCAATACATACCCGGCAATTATTTTGCCACAGATTGCTTTTTCACTGTCTTATTCCATTCAGCTGTTTTATTCATTCAGCAAATTCTTCCCTGAAGAAATGCTGGAAGCAGCGATCATTGATGGATGTTCACCGATAGGATGTTTCTTTAAGATGGTGGTTCCGATGTCACTGAACTCTATTATCACAGTAGCAACCATGCAGGCAGTATTCTGCTGGAATGAGTATATTAATGCTTATACATTTACCAGATCTACAGATATGAAAACCATTACACTTGGTTTAAATGACTTCGTAGGAAGCATGGGACTGACAGACTGGGGTGGTACATTTGCAGCCATCACTGTAACAGTACTTCCGGTATTTATTTTCTACTTCTTCAGCAGCAAGAAGATGCTGGCAGGTATGACAGCAGGTGCAGTAAAAGGTTGATAATATGCAAGAATTACCTGATAACAGTAGTTTGATTTATGAGTAAATAACAGGCTTGCCGGAAAAGTACAAGCAGGCCTGTAAAGTGAAATAAAGTATAAAAAAGGAGATTAAGACTATGCAGAAATTATACTATCAGTTCCCGGGAACATGGTTTGGCGATTGCATGCCATTTGGACATGGAGATAAATTCTATTTATATCATCAGAGAGATACCAGAAAACCGGGACCATTTGGAGAACCATTTGGCTGGGATCTGGCAACAACTTCTGATTTTGTACATTACGAAGATAAAGGTGTGGCAATTCCGAGAGGAACAGATGAAGAGCAGGATCAGTTTATCTTTGCAGGAAGTGTTTTCGAGGCAGAAGGACAGTATCATATTTTCTATACAGGCTATAACCGCGATTATCCGGCACTTGGAAAACCATCTCAGGTTCTGATGCATGCATACAGCGATGATCTTGTAACATGGCACAAAACTCAGGATGCACTTACCTTCACTCCACAGGAAGGCTATGACCCGGATGACTGGAGAGATCCATGGGTGATCCGCGATGAGGAAAATGATCAGTATCTGCTGATCCTTGGCGCAAGATTACAGGGACCAAAGACAAGACAGACAGGAAGAACTGTTAAATTCACATCTAAAGACCTGAAAAACTGGAAGTTTGAAGGAGATTTCTGGGCACCGGATCTCTATACTATGCATGAGATGCCAGACTTATTTAAGATTGGTGACTGGTGGTATCATATTGTGACAGAATACAGTGACAGAAGTAAAATGGTATACCGTATGAGCAAGAGTCTGGAAGGTCCATGGATCGCACCGAAAGATGATGCATTTGACGGCAGATCTTATTATGCAGGACGTACTTTTGAACTGAACGGACAGAGAATCCTCTTTGGCTGGGTTGCTACCAAGGATCAGGATGATGATGACAATAACTTCATCTGGGCAGGAACATTTATGGCACATGAGGTTTACCAGAGAGAAGATGGAACTCTTGGTGTAAGAATTCCGGAAACTGTATGGAATGCATTTGATAAAGAAGAAAAGACAGAAGATTTTGTAATTGATACTCCAACTAAGAGTACAGAAAAAGTAGTTGCAAAAGATACAGGAGATATCTTCAAATTCGAAGCAGATGTGGAATTCACAGAAGGAACCAGAACTTTCGGTGTGAGATTCTATGAAGATGAGGATAAAGCTGAGTCTTACCAGTTCGTATTTAATGTAACAGAAGACAGATATGTATTTGAGAAAAAACCAAACTGGCCATGGCCTGCAAACCAGAATATCGGACTGGAGAGACCGCTGGAACTGGTACCTGGTAAGAAATACAATATCAAAATGATCGTAGATGATACAATTGCTACAATCTATGTAGACGGTGTTGCATTAAATGCAAGAGCATATAAACGTCCGGGAGAAAGTCTGTCACTCTTTGCTTCTGAAGGAAGCCTGAAAGTAACTAACTGTAAGGTTACAACCGGATTAAAGAAATAGAGACAGACAGCAATTTAATCGATAAACCGCGGAGCAGTTATTCGGTGTAGAGTAACGTGACGAAGAGATTGCTGTAAATAAAAAAGTTGCTGTGCGTTTCAGTTATAGAAATGCACAGCAACTTTTTTGCCTTAGAGCGTGTCTGAAAAATCATTCCCGCAATCTGCACGCCCCACTTTGCGGGATATTTCACCCGAATTCAGTTGCCGTAGCCCGCTACGGCGCCCTCATCCGGGCAAAATATCCCACAAATTGTGACGCACATCTTGCAGAAAGCCTTTTTCAGACACACTCTAAGTCGATTGGAAAAAACAGCTTTTTTTGCGTTTAATCTTCCAATTTGATTTTCTCTTTCAGAACCACACATCCGGCCATATCTCCGATAACGTTGACGCAGGTTGCGCCCATATCGCAGAGTGTATTAATGCTGATGTAAACGCCCATAACTCCTGCTGGCAGACCTGCCATGGTTGCGAGGGCTGCGAAGGATGCGATGGCACCGCCCGGGATTCCCGGGGTTCCTACTGACAGGAGTACGTTTGCCAGAAGGATTATGATCATCATGGAAATGCTTACGTTAATTCCGCATGCATTGGCGAAGAACATGATCATGAATGACATCAGGATGGATACGGCATCCATGTTTACAGTAGCGCCAAGAGGAATGGCAATACTTGTGATCTTGTTGGATACGCCCATTTCGTCTTCCATACGCTGTTTACTGATTGGAATGGTCGCTGAACTGGAACAGGTTCCGAATGCGTTCAGGGCTGCAGGAAGCATTGCTTTGAAGAATTTCACAGGGCTTTCTTTGCCGATGAATTTCACGGAGCCGCCGTAAATGACCAGGGCAAATCCGAAGAATGCCACATACAGGATGATCAGCTGAGTTGCCAGTGAAATGATGGTTTCTGTACCGTTGGCTTCTACAACAGGAACGATAGTACAGAATACACCGATAGGTGTGAAGTACATAACTGTGCTGATGACTTTCAGACAGACTTCGTTACAGGAATCGATGACTTTCAGAAGTGCAGTACCCTTTTCGCCGATGGCGATAAGTGTGAAGCCTACGATGACTGCGAATACAAGTACCTGAAGCATATTTCCGTTTGCGAAAGCTGCAACCGGGTTGGATGGGATCAAGTTTTTGATGGTGTCCAGAATGCTGGTCATCTCAGTTGCCTGGATGTCGGAAGTTGCCATCTCGAATTTAACACCCTCACCGAGATGGATCAGCCGCGGGATGATCAGTCCTGCCAGGCTGGCAAGTGCTGTGGTGCACAGGAAAAAGATCATGGCGCCGGCTGTGATCTTGCCGGTTGTGCGGGCATTACCGATGCTGGAGATACCCATGATAATGGAACAGAAGACCAGTGGAAAGATCATCATGTTCAGGGCATTCATGTAAATGCTTCCGATAAGGCTTGTGATGGCAAGTACCGGTTCGAAACGGTTTGCCAGAAACAGACCGGTAATGATACCCAGGATCAGTCCGGTAAAGATTGCTGCGGTAATATGTTTTTTATACCACGAATAGAATTTTTTCATTTGTTCCCTCCTCTTTATTGTTATTTCCTGATACCCGAAGGACTATATTGGCAGACGGATTGAGTGATGCGCAAATCTGGTAAAATTTCTGCGGCCTATAACTGTGATAAGATACCGGGTTCAGGAAAAATAGCACGACACTACTTTACCACAATAATGTGTGAATTACAATATTTCCCGCTGTTTTCTTATTTGAGTGGGAGTGTTTCCGAAGTGCTCAAGGAACATCCCGCGAAATAGTTTGTAATTGATAAAGCCATGCCGCTCCAAATTGTAACACAGAAAAACAGGCATCGATGATACAGATATCGAAGCTTGTTTTTCTGCGTTGCCGGAAATTATTTTGTAATATTCCTGTGACATAAAAAGTCCTATGCAGGCTATTATGATTGTCAGGTGCGGGTGAAGAGGGTATAATAGTTGTAATTATTTAACCAAATCAAGGAAGTCCCTGCTTCAATTGTAAAGAGCAATAAGTAGTGGGTGGGGATTTACTTGTATCAGAAGGAGTGTTTATATGAAACCAACTATTTTATTAATAAATTTTCAGGATCAGCAGAAGCTTCGCAAGTTAAAGATGGCGTTGCTGCCTTTTAAGCTTCGGATTAAAACCATAGAACCCCAGGACTATAGTCAGCCAATCGGATATCTGGCAGGAGTGAAAGAGATTTCTCAGGTACAGATTCCATCAGCGCTGATCCCTCAGGAGCAGATGGAGAAGGAAATGCTGATTCTTGCAGGAATCACGGGGAATCTGTTTGACCAGGTGCTTTACACTCTGCGGAAAGCAGGTACACCTGTGGATTACAAGGCGGTTCTGACGGAGCATAATCAGAACTGGAACTGTATGCAGCTTTATAAAGAACTGGAGAAAGAACATAATATGTATCATCCGTCTTAAATAACATGGATAGTTGGAGGCCTAAGTTATGAAGGTTGTAGTTGTAGTTGATTCATTTAAGGGAAGTATGACTTCCATGGAAGCAGGAATGGCTGTCAAAGAGGGTATTCTTGCAGCAAAGAAGGACGCAGAAGTGGTCGTAAAGCCGTTGGCTGATGGTGGAGAGGGAACTACGGATGCGCTGATCGAAGGCCTGAAGGGAGAGCGTGTGGATGTGACAGTTACAGGTCCTTATTATGAGCCGGTTCAAGCATATTATGGATATCTCAGGGAAAGTAATACTGCAGTTATGGAAATGGCAACGGCAGCAGGTATCACACTTTCAGATAAGAAGGATCCTATGACCGCTACCACCTGTGGTGTGGGAGAGCTGATCCTTCATGCGATCAGCAGGGGTATCCGCAACTTCATTATCGGTATTGGTGGAAGTGCCACTAATGACGGCGGAGTGGGTATGCTGAAAGCACTTGGCTACAGATTTCTGGATGAAAAGGGAGAGGATGCCGGAGAAGGCGGACAGGCACTTGCAAAGATTGTATCTGTAGAAATTTCAGACAAAAAGCAACTTCTTTCCCAGTGTAATTTCAGGATTGCCTGTGATGTGACCAATCCTCTCTGCGGCTCTCAGGGAGCTACCTATATCTATGGACCGCAGAAAGGAGTTACCCCCGATATGCTTCCGATTCTGGATGCAGGCATGAAAAACTATGCAGAGGTTACTGCCAAAGTGACCGACAAAGACAACCAGAATGCGGCAGGTGCAGGTGCGGCAGGCGGACTTGGATTTGCATTTCTGAATTATCTGGATGGCGAGCTGACGCCCGGAATACAGCTTATTCTGGATGCTGTTCATGTGGAAGAGGAAATGAAGGATGCAGATGTGGTTGTAACAGGTGAAGGTTGTCTGGATTATCAGACTGCCATGGGGAAAGCCCCGGTCGGTGTTGCAAAGCTTGGTAAGAAATATGGCGCAAAAACCATTGCATTTGCAGGAAGCGTTATGAAAGAGGCAGTTGCCTGCAATGAAGCAGGAATAGATGCTTTCTTTCCAATTGTACGCGGAATTTCCACGCTGGAAGAAGCAATGGATCCGGACACTGCAAAAGCAAATATGGCTGCAACTGCAGAGCAGGTATTCAGACTGTTGTAATTATTTTTCATAAAAAATCTTCTGAAGCAGATAGGAAATCGATTTGATATGTCTGCACAGGAGATTTTTGTTTGCAGAAATTGCAATGTTGAGAAACTTCAGATGATATAGTAAAATTATTACAGCCAGAGAAAATACTTTGAAAAAAGTTGATTAAAAGATCTAAGGATATGTAAGGGAGAGACAACATGACACTAACACAGATGAATTATATCATCACAATTTCCGAAACTGGTTCATTAAATAAAGCTGCGGAGGCGTTGTATATTTCCCAGCCTTCTCTGACCAATGCAGTGAAGGAGCTTGAGAAGGAGCTTGGAATCATTATATTCAACCGCAGCGGCCGTGGTGTGACACTGACCAATGACGGGACAGAATTTCTGATGTATGCCCGTCAGATATACGGACAGTATGAGAGTGTGGTTGAGAAATACAGTGAGGGTGGTTCCTATAAGAAGAAATTTGGCGTTTCCACCCAGCATTATTCTTTTGCAGTGAAAGCATTCGTGGATATGGTGCAGAAGTTTGATGTGTCGGAATATGAATTTGCCATCAGGGAGACAAAGACTGCAGATGTGATCAGCGATGTCAGTACTATGAAAAGCGAGGTGGGAGTACTTTATCTCAGTGATTTCAACAGAAAGGCACTGCTAAAGCTTCTCCACTCTGCGAATCTGGAGTTTCATCATTTGATTGACTGTCAGGCATATGTATATTTGTGGAAAAATCATCCACTGGCAAATGAGAAATC
>OLOT01000416.1_pt1 | contig 31825 bp, 26 predicted proteins | sample 1671991 | NCBI WGS metagenome assembly OLOT01 (sample SAMEA3136634, study PRJEB25190) | human gut metagenome | biome: human gut; feature: human-associated habitat; material: faeces | place: Austria | collected 2013
TTTCAAAATGCCACGGCCATTACCCGATTCCCGAAGATGAAGAAGGCAAAAAGCGCTATGAATCTGCTCTGCGCCATGTGGCCATTGCCAAAGAAAACGGCAAGTCCGTTGATGAACTCCATGCGATTTTCAAGAAAGTCATGGAAGGCACAGGCAAGTGCAGCGGCAGGAAAGAGGAATCGGTTTCAAAATGCCACGGCCATTACCCGATTCCCGAAGATGAAGAAGGCAAAAAGCGTTATGAATCCGCTCTGCGCCATGTGGCCATTGCCAAAGAAAACGGCAAGTCCGTTGATGAGCTCCATGCGATTTTCAAGAAAGTCATGGAAGGCACAGGCAAGTGCAGCGGCAGAAAGCAGTAATCCTTTACCGGAAGCAGAAGATATGACATGAAATTTGTGTCATATCTTTTTTCATGCTGAAAATCCCGGTGATCTCTTGCGGAAGAAGACCGGCAGGTATTTTTGTACATTTCCCAGGAAAAAACAGGAGCGGTTCTCCTATTTCCTTTTTACAGTAATTTTTAATCGCCTCTTCCATACCGCCAGGAGCAGCGGTATATTCAACGCCCTGCCACATATCCCCCTCAGACGAAAAGGAATTTCGTAAAGCTCCACTTGAGGGTTATAGGACAAAATGTCCTATAACCCCCACTTGATGCTGGCCCCTTTCAAAATTTCCAAATGTTTTTCTTTCAGCTTTCTGTTAATCAATAAAAAAAAGAAGCAGCAGTGCCGCTTCAAAAAGGGGGAGGCACCATCGCGCCTCAAATGAGAACTATATAATAACATCATGTAGATGCTATTACCAAAGAGGGGGGAGAACGATGATGGTATTTCCCTGTTACCACCATCGTTCCAAGGAGGGTGAACCATGGCCGGCCGGGCCGGCAGTAATCATCCATAGTTCAAGCACGAATATATGTCTGCTCCGTTTCCGGAGTTACCGTAAAAAGGGGGAACGATGACTTTTCCCTGCCGCCATCGTTCGGAGAAAGTGAACCTTGCAAGTTATCCCTGCAAGTATATGTAAAGCCGTTTCCGGCATTACAACGAATATACAGAAACGCCTCTCGGGCTGTTCCTGAAAGGATGAACGATCGTATTTCCCTTTACCATCGTTCTTGAGAGAACCTACAAAAAAATCCATCCCTGCTGATGTAAGGATGGATACTTTGCGCGTTAAAATCAATACACGCTACCTCCCCATCACTCGCAGGTCAAACAGTAGTAAAAACAGGCAGTTCTCCTGACTCTGCTTCATCGCTTGTCTGGTCTTCCCAATTCCTCAGTGACTTTCATCAGACTTGCTCGGCATTACAGTGGCGGGACCGTGCCGGTATCTCACCGGTCTTCCCTATTAAGCCTTTACAGGCACCTGTTCCTTATTATGCAGTTTCTCCTCTGCCGAATAGACTTCGCCAATAAAAAACCTCTTTACACGAACGCAAAGAGACTATATAAGATCTCCTTCCCATCGCTCGTGGGTCAAACGGTGATTTTAAACAGGCAGTTCTCCTGACTCTGCTTCATCGCTTGTCCGGTCTTCCCAATTCCTCAGTGACTTTCATCAGACTTGCTCGGCATTACAGTGGCGGGACCGTGTCGGCATCGCACCGATCTTCCCTATTAAGCCTTTACAGGCACCTGTTTTCCTATTCGGTTGTCCTAATGATATCACTCTATAAAGCTTCTGTCAATGATAAAATGATTGTTCCGAGCGCATGATCAGAGCAAACCAATTCATATCGTTTCAGGTGAGGATTTCCAGTGTTCCCGCCTCTTGTAAAAGTTTGATATCGATAGGAGAATAGGTATCTGGATATTTCCTGAGAAAATATTGTTCTTCTTCCGGTGCGGCATAGAAGTTTTCCAGGCGTCTGGCTTCTGTGCGGATCGGCGGCCGTATATTTTTCTCATTTTCATACTCATTGAAAACAAGACAGGATTCGCTCACGGGCCTCGAGTTGCCCCTGTTCTGGTAGTAGGCCATATAGTAGGTGATCTGCGGCGTATCTTCTCCTGATACGTAATAGATGCCTGTCCTGTAATGGGGTCCGGTGCATTTCCCCTGGATACCGTCGGTGTAGGGATTGACTATGGTAAAAAACACAGAGAGCAATGTCCCTATATCTATTTTTTTCGGGTTATAGGTTACTTTTACACATTCTACCGCCTGTACTTTTCCATTTTCCACGTCTTCTTTCCGCGGATTCGGTACAGAGCTGTTAGCAAATCCCGCGGTTGTCTCCACAACGCCTTTTATACGGGAAAATACTTCCTGTACTCCATAGTAGGGACCGCCCGCAAGATACAAGTCTTTCACGGCAATTCCTCCTTTTCTGCTGTCTTCGTTTCTGACAAATTCATATCATATTTCATGATAAAAATGAAGAATCCCCCCGAGGTCCTCCCCCGGGGTTTTTCTCCACACTTATTATTTCTTTAATGTTTTGTTTCTTCCAGGTGGCGCGCGGCAGCCCTATCCATATCAAAGACACGGATGAGTTCCGTAACCGCCTGGCTGGGTGACACGACGCCGGTCAATACCGCCGCACGGACTTCCGGCAGGCGGCTCTTGATGATCGGATCTTCAAAGAACAGGTTATGAAGATGTTCTTCAATCATACTGTGCACCCAGGAAAGAGTCTGACGCTGGCGCCGGTTCTCAAAGACACCCGATTTTTTGGTGACTTTCTCAAACTCGCGCATAACTGCCCAAAGTTCAAGCAGTCCCGTTTTCTTCAAGGCCGAACAGCGATAAGCATGGGTCTGCCAGCCTTCTGTGGCGGGACGGATAAATTCTACCATCCGTTCATATTCCCCCTGGGTGACTTTCGCCCGTTCCAGGTTGTCTCCATCGGCTTTGTTGACCACAATGGCGTCCGCCAATTCCATAATCCCCTTTTTGATGCCCTGCAGATCGTCCCCTGCGCCTGTCAATACGACAAGCATAAAGAAGTCGACCATATCGCGTACTGTCGTTTCCGACTGCCCGACCCCGACAGTTTCCACAAGGATGACATCATAGCCTGCCGCTTCACAAAGCAGCATAGTCTCACGGCTCTTGCGGGTCACACCGCCCAGTGTCCCCTTAGAAGGAGAAGGACGTATGAAACAGTTCGGCTCTCTGGAGAGATTCTGCATACGTGTCTTGTCTCCTAAGATGGATCCGCCGGTAATGGTGCTTGTCGGGTCGACTGCCAGCGCCGCCACTTTGTAGCCTTGCTGGCAAAGCATTGTACCAAAAGATTCGATGAAACTACTCTTGCCTGCCCCGGGCACACCGGTGATCCCGACACGGAGCGCATGGCCCGTGCGGGGCAGAAGAGCCTGGAGCACGCGCTGTGCCTTGTCAAAATCCTTGGGAGCATTACTTTCGATAAGGGTGATGGCTTTGGAGAGGATCATGCGATCCCCCTTCGCCACCCCTTCGACGTATTCTTCGATAGACATTTTCTTACGAAGCGGCACTTTTCTCAAATGCACGGCATCCGGATATTCTTTGGCACCGGTCACACTGTTTACAGCACTGTCAATCCCCCGCACGACGGAACATGCAAATTCCGGGTTCGGTTCTTCAGGCACCCAGCTGGGTCTCAAGTCATCATCGTTCTTGGACATAATACTTACCTTAACCTTCCTTGGCTTCCGCCTCAGCGCGGTCTACGAGCATGTGAAGCAGCTTAATGCAGCATTCCGGAATGTTTGTGCCCGGCCCGAAGATCGCCTGTGCGCCATGATCGTAGAGGTATTGATAATCCTGTGCAGGAATAACACCGCCGATGCAGACAAGGATATCTTCACGGCCGCGTTTTTTCAGTTCTTCCACGATAGCCGGCAAGAGGGTCTTGTGACCTGCCGCAAGAGAGGAAAAGCCAACCATATGGACGTCGTTATCCACAGCATCCTGTGCCGCTTCTTCCGGCGTCTGGAACAGCGGTCCTACGTCGACGTCCCAGCCCATATCGGCAAAGGATGTGGCGAGAACCTTCTGGCCTCTGTCGTGTCCGTCCTGCCCCATCTTAGCCAGGAAAATACGGGGACGGCGGCCTTCCAATGCTTCAAATCTGTCGGCCAGTTTCTTTGCTTCTTCCAGTTTCGCGGAACCGTCAAATTCGCTGGAATATACACCGGAAATAGTATGGATGGTAGCGTTGAAACGGCCGGATACTTTTTCAACCGCATCGGAAATTTCACCGAGGGACGCACGGTCATGAGCCGCCTGTACCGCAAGTTCAAGCAGGTTACCGTTTTCACGGCTTTCTGCCGCTTTGGTGATTGCTTCCAGATCGCGGGCAACAGCCTCAGGATCACGGATGCTTCTCAGTTTTTCCAAACGTTTAATCTGCGCATTACGGACAGCGGTATTGTCGATGGACAGTACGTTCAGCGGATCTTCCTTCGCCAGACGGTACTTGTTCAAGCCGACAATGGTTTCCTTACCGCTGTCGATATCTGCCTGACGGCGGGCAGCGCATTCTTCGATACGCATCTTCGGCAGGCCGGTAGAAATAGCTTTTGCCATACCGCCCAAAGCTTCGACTTCCTGTATATGCGCCCAAGCACGGCGGATGATTTCATTTGTCAGATATTCTACATAGTAGGAACCACCCCACGGATCAATAATCTTGCAGGCTTTCGTTTCATCCTGGATATAAAGCTGTGTATTACGTGCCAGACGTGCGGAAAAGTCGGTCGGCAGCGCGATGGCTTCGTCAAGTGCGTTGGTATGGAGAGACTGGGTATGGCCCAGAGCCGCAGACATGGCTTCCATACAAGTACGGGCGATATTATTGAAAGGATCCTGTTCCGTCAGCGACCAGCCGGAAGTCTGGGAATGGGTACGTAGTGCCATGGATTTCGGATTCTTCGCACCGAACTGTTTCAGAATCTTTGCCCAGAGAACGCGGGCCGCTCTCATCTTTGCGATTTCCATAAAATAGTTCTTGCCCTGATCCCAGAAGAAGGACAGACGTTTAGCGAAGGCATCGACCGGAAGACCCGCCTTTTCACCGCAGCGGATGTATTCCATGCCGTCTGCCAGCGTATAACCGATTTCAAGGTCACAGGTAGCGCCGCATTCCTGGATATGGTAACCGGAAATGGAGATACTGTTGAACTTCGGCATATAGTTGGTGGTATATTCGAAAATATCACCGATGATACGCATGGACATGGCAGGCGGATAAATGTAAGTATTACGAACCATGAACTCTTTCAGGATATCATTCTGGATCGTGCCTGCCAGAATCTTCTTGTCTACGCCCTGTTCGATACCGGCACTGATGAAGAATGCCAGAATCGGAAGAACGGCACCGTTCATTGTCATGGATACGGACATCTGGTCCAGCGGAATGCCTGCGAAGAGGATATTCATATCAAGCATGGAACAGACGGATACGCCTGCTTTGCCGACGTCACCGATAACACGGGGGTTATCCGCATCATAGCCGCGGTGGGTCGGAAGGTCAAATGCGATAGACAGCCCTTTCTGGCCTGCCGCCAGGTTTCTGCGGTAGAACGCATTAGATTCTTCAGCAGTGGAGAACCCTGCGTACTGGCGTACCGTCCATGGGCGGAATACATACATTGTGGAGTAAGGTCCGCGGAGGAACGGAGGGATACCGCTCATGTAATCCAAGTGGTTGCACTGGTCATACACATCTTTGCCGTAGAGCGGACCTACAGGAATACGTTCCATCGTATTTTCATAGAGAGCATCATAATTTTTGCCCGTCGTTTTTTCCAGTTCCGCTTTCCATTCGTCATAAGAACAATGGGGATGTTCTTCAAGGTTTAATTTTGTAAAATCGGGGTTCATTGCCATCTTATTTTACCTCCTCTTCCGTAATCTTCATGCCTTTTTTCTGCTGGAGCATACGGAGGATATCGTAGCAGTTTGCTTTCACGCTGATAAATTCATCTATGCCGGCTTCACGATATACCGCTTCCATATCTTTCGGAGCAGCACCTGCAAGGAAAAGCGTACCTTTCCCCAAAACTTCCTTCAAACGCGGCGCCAGCGCCGGCACATCTTCCGGATAAGTAGCGTCAGTAGAGCAGATGACGGCACAGTCATAAGGAGTTCCTTTATCATCGCAGCCTGCCTTCAGCGCTTCCACACACTTATCCCAACGTGAACCCGGTTTATCTTCATCATCCTGGAAGCCGTTATTCAGATGAACGCTGAATTCGCCTACCTGCAGGAAACTGGTGGAGAAATCAGCTCTCGCCTTATGCTGCGGAATCGGTCCCATATTGGCCAGGAATATTTCCACATTCTTGCCGGTTTCCTTTTTAAACGCCTGTGTGTCAAAGCGGAGTTTTTCAAAACGTTCGGTCCAGCGATGCGCGTAAATCTTTCTCACTTCGATGGAATCCGCTTTGGCGGCTCTTGCTGCGCGTACTTCAGAAATTGTAGCGCCGGCGGAGAATGCGGCAATTGCCTTCTCAACGATGTCGGTATCGGCTGCTTTCAGTTCTTCCAGCTTTTCCTTCAGGAAATCTTTGTCCATATCGGCACGATATTTCTCAACGCCTTCAGACAGTTCTTTTTTCAGCGCCGGTACATCTTCCGGACGCGGATCAAGAAGTTCTTCCGTCATATTCGGATACATATTTGTCCCGACAGCGCTGTCCTTGCGGAGGTCAAGCGCTTTGAAACGCTGTTTCAGGATTTCAAGAATCTGCTGCTGCGGATATTCTTCTTTAAGAGCTTTCAGGATACCGCCAAGAGATTCGATTTTCTGGAATTCTCCCCAGATTTTTTCAGCCATTTCCTTGGTCAGTGCTTCAATCCCCCAGGAACCGCCGGCCGGATCGATCGGACGAAGCATGCCGAATTCTTCCTGCAGCATGATGTGTACGTTTCTTGCGATACGGCGGGAGAATTCATCACCCTTGCGTACCGTTGCGTCATAAGGATCATTTTCATAAGAATCAACACCGCCGACAACTGCAGAGAAAATCTGGGTCGTTTCACGAAGCATATTTACACCGATATCGAAAATCGTCTTGGTAAACATCGCCGGACGGGCATGGATTTTGCAGGAACGGTCTTTTTCTTCGGCGCCGAAGGCTTTCATGATATTAGACCATACCTGGCGGGCAGCACGGAGCTTGGCAATTTCAATGTAGAAAGTGGCGCCTGTATTAAATGCGAACTGCAGGGACTGGGCAATATCATGGATATCGATGCCGCGCTTCTGCATTTCACGGATATATTCGACAGCGATAGCAAAAGTATAAGCCACTTCCTGTACAGCATTCGCACCGCCATTGGAGAAAATATCGCTTCTGACGAAAATTGTGCGGAGCTGCGGCGCATTCTTTCTCGTCCAGCGGATAGATTCCGCCATTTCATCATACAATTCTTCCAGCGGCTGGTTCAGCTTTCCTCTCTTGATCAGCTGGGCAATCGGGTTCGCTCCGATAACACCTTTCACTTTGCTGACATCTTTTCCCTTAGCCTTCAATGTCGCGGCTACCAATGCCAGCATACGGAGAGAGGAAGTACCGGCATACATCATAAACGGGATCTTTTCCATATCAAGACCGTCAAGCAGGGTATGCATATCTTCCAGCGCGGTAATGCTTACGCCTATATCGCCCGGCTTTTCGGCATCCATGACATCAATGCCGTCGGCAGTGGCGGTATCAATACGTACATTATAAACAGTGGAACCTCTGTCGATTTCATGCTTCAGAAGTTCATTATTTTCTTTCGGCAGCGTTTCATCGCCTGCCTGGGCAATACCCCAAGGAGCGCATTTATAGCCGTTCACCGTTGCGCCGCGGAGAAAATCTCCCATGCCCGGATAATCATCTGTCGGAAGAATCTTATCAGTTGCTGACGGTCCGGTTCTCCATGTATAAATCGGATCAAAGGTAATCCCTTCATAAGTCTTGGTAAACATGATCTTGTCGAAAGGCTTTCCTTTCAACAGAGCATTACAAGCCTCCACCCACTCCTCATAGGTCGGCTTTTCAAATTCGTCAAATTTTACTTCTGGGAAATCGGCTTTTTCATTTGATTTTCTCAAGATCGCTTCCAACTCTTTGTCAGTAAGCTGCTTGACCGATTCCTGGGTATTCTGTTCTGCCATGAAAACATCCTCCTTATAATAATTTTAGACAATTCCGCGGAAAATACAGCTTGCAGACAAGACGGCAGAGTCCCTGACGGAACATCCTTTCAAACACCTTGCATAACGTCTTTCAAGCCGGACTTTCAAAATCCCCGATATGTGCACCTCCTTACAATCCACTCACAAAAAAACGACTATCACGCGAAACTGATAGCCGGACAAGGAAATAATTTCCCAATCCCCTCCCCATCTCTCGCAGGTATAACGGTGATTCTTAGACAGATAGTTCTCCTGGCTCAAGTTCCTCATTTATATCGCCTTCCCAGTTACCCAGTGACATACTTGATATAAACTCCCTTTACAGTGGCGGGACCGCTCCGGATTCTACCGGATTCTCTTTTACGCTTTCGCACCTGTCAGATATGTGAAATTGTCTAAATAACTACATTTTTAGTATAATTCATTACATTCTAAGTGTCAATCAACCACATTCATATTTAATATAATTAATTCTTATATTTATCCACATCTTTACCCCCGATTTATTGATTTTTCATTCATTACTACTATATAATGATGTTAATTATATAATGATGTTAATGTTGCAAACTATTAAAAATATCTTACCTATCTTATAGGAGGAAACAGGAGGTCGGAAATATGACAAACACTGAAAACGAAAGACGAACTGAAGAAGCATTGAAACTGAGCAGCCTCTTCGAAGAACTGGATGGCCGCCGTCCGAGGCTTTTCATGCCGGAGCTTGAAGATGATGACGATAAAGAGGCAAGAAAACTTGCCGCCACGACATTTGCCGACCACGGCTGGGACGTAGATGTAAGCCCCCTCCTCTCTCCGGAAAGCTCCGCGCAGAATGCTGCCGACAATGACGTCCATTTCATCTTCTACACATCCAAAAGCCCCACGATGAAGCAAAAATTGATCGCGCTCTCCCAGACACTTGCCATGATCGGCCGGGACGACATCCTCATAGCCGCCCATCAGGTCAGCAAAGATGATAAGGAACTCCTCTTCCGTTACGGCATCCTCGCCGCTTTCGACAAGAATACGGATGTAAGCGATGTAAGCCTTACCATGCTCCGCGTCCTCGTCTCCATGGCAAAAGAAGAACAGAACCCCACCGAGGAAATGCCTTACTGACAGGATCGAATTAAAATATCTGTTCCCATAAAAATTACAAAAGCCGGAAGGAAACTACGCTACTGCATGGTCCTTCCGGCTTTTGTAATTCATATGGTATAACATAAAAGCTGTATTATTAATTCTGCAGAATATTCAAGGAGTTGTCCGGAAAAAAATGGCGTCCGTATGGTAACTAACGTCCTTAGGTTAACTGTCAGTCAGCCCTGTAAAAATCACAGTAATTCATGCTTTTAGAAATGCCAATATACCTCTGGGGTTTGAGCCTTTTCAAACCTATTCAGGCATCCGGCACCCACATATTATGCTGGATTCACCACATATACTACCCCAGTTTTCAAGACCTGGCTCCATTTTTTATAATCTGAAGTGTCAAAAGATAGAGCGCTTTTAGCAGGGTGGTTCAACTTGGAAATACGCTTAGCTGACAATTAAGTTTCTTGTATGTGCTGTTTACACTTTCAATGGTATTTGCCATATATGATCTTTCCCGTTTCATTGGGAATTTGAAAATTGGACATAGGGCATCCCCAGTTATCGCATCAGCGTTTCATGGCATAAGGGTATTTCTGTACCCATTTTTCACTCACCTTGTCGAGTGCCGTTCTGCCTGCTTTCTCTGATTCGGCATAATAGATTACCTTCAAATCTGTCACAAACGTATTTCATATCTTTGTAACAGACGTGCTTAAGGATATTCCTTACTATATGAGCTATGCATCTCTGGCATCCGGTTTTAGGAAAGCCTCTTTTTCTGATGCCATAATTAAACCTCCCATAGTACACTCATTTGATACTACCATAGGAGGCTTATTATTCATATTTACAGACTTGTTCTTACATTCACAAAAATTTATTACTTGTTTGTTACCATTATCTTTAAGCTAATTTAATAATATTATGTTTATTTTGACGAATCTATCTTTAACTTTTTCATGAGTTTGTTTTCAGGGCCAGACCGAATAACCTGATTTGGGGTGCGACCTTCGCATATCAAACGGTTTTCTTTTTCCAATCGGCGGATGGTAGCTTGAATCTTCTTGTCTATATATCCCTTGTCCCATAGCTGTTCGCGTATTTTTTTCCTCTCTATTGGACCCTGTTCAATTAGTATCTTTTCAATCGCTATAGTAAGGGGGGGAAGAGAGTTACACGGCTTACAATCTTTCAATTTGATATTAGTATTTAGATCGCGACGCTCAAGTAGCTTCTTGTATCCACTGCGATAAGGCTCTTTTTTATTTAAATTTTTAGGAATCATTATTTTAACATCATTGCCATAATTTCCATGCCTTCCACTGCAACTGACCAGTTCTTTAGCTTGGGTATAGGGTATATATCCATATAAGGAATAGCCACGTTGACCTACTTTATACCCACTCGACTGGCAATTCCAATGGACACGCTCAATCTCTTCTACATCAATTGGATTGGCAGTGAAATCCTTTCTATCTCTCATTATCATGACTTGGTATTTAGTATCACTCATATTATCTCCCTGAAAACAAAAATTCATCTTAGATAATTATTTTATTCTTATTTATATCAACATTATTGTAAAAAAGAAACTATACCAAAATATCTCTTCATTTTGTCACAGCCCTTTTCACTTGCATCTTCTGAAAAAAGAATGGCTGGCAAAGTCACATAACTGGATAACATCTGTCACTTATATCGTTCTCCCCCCTCTCTAATAATGATTTTCCTCTCTTTCTATTTTTTGAGACACTCTTTTGTCTCGGCAAGCCATGTTTTTTTCCACAAGAGAATTTCTGATTCTATAGACAATATATCATCCATAGCTTTTTTTAATGCTTCTGCAGACTGGTATAGGTGTACCTTCAAACATTTTAAATCTTTTTCTCTACTGGAAAGAATATATTCCGTCCTAGACAATTCAACAGAGAACACATCGTCCCGGAAATCAGGAATTTGATCCATACATTTTAAAAATTGACTTCTCAACTTCTCGTATTTCCCGTAAGCCAACTTAAGTTTGTCAATTTGCAACCGGATTATCGAATGATATCCAGCGTCTTTATTTTTAGGACTCCACTGCATTAGAGCAATCAATAATTCTTTAGGACGATCGCCATCTATCCATTCCCTGCGTGGTGTTTTATCAATAGGTCTGCCATTATATTTACCATATAGATAAATCTCACGCCAATCATAAAAATGTCCTTTCTTTCCGGGGCACTCATGATAGTACAGCTCTGTTTTTTCCTGAAGGCCCCCTATTTGGCAATCCATATCTAAAGTCATCTTATAAAAGGGTTTCTGCGGTTCCCTCCCTACCAACATCCCGCTTTTTTCCCGGACACGCTTCTCTTCAGTGTATTCTTCTTTTTGTTTTCGGTTAGCGGCCTTTTCTTCATTCCACAAATCAAAGATTTGTTTCTCTTTTTCAGGACGTTCTCGTTCCGGGCGACTAATCTTATAAATTTTCGCCGGCTTCATATGCAGCAATTCTGCCGCACGTGCAGTATCACATTCTTCCTCTGCTGCAATAGGTTCAATGCTTTCCGTCCGTGCATGAAACCGTATACCCGCATCCTCAGCAAACTTTTTCAGCACCTCTTCTTTCCATATGTACCCCCCTGGTCCAGGATGTTTTCCGTTTCTCCAGTTATCCGGAAGAAGCCACCCCTCTTTCATGTACTTTTGCAGTTTATAGCCAGAAATCCCTAAAGAGCGAAGAACATCGTTTTTATCATATAAATCATCATCTATAATTTTTTTCAATAGCATTCTCTACCTCTGTTTTATAGCAAAAAGAAAATATCGAAAGAATTCCTTGACTACATACAATGAAGGGAACAAAAATATCATGATTTTTACAGAGAAAAAATTGGAAATTATTCAGTATTTATCGACAATCCCTTGACATTTTCCATTTCGTAAAATATGATATCGCAAGAGCTCTGAAAAGCCGGCTAGCATATTAAATAAATTTAAATTTTAGTTTTAAATAAAGGAGAAATTAAATATGATTAATGCAATGGAACCAATTTTACGACTTTCCGATATCCGCGTTTTAAATGGTGTAAATCACAGAGCAGATGTTCCTTTCCGCGCTGATCTTGCCATAGATCGCAACGGTTCCTTTTATAAAAAAAGCGAAAATTTTGAGAACTTCTCAATGCCCGCGCCGGATCGTCCACTCTCTGTCCGACAATTTAACTCACAGTCAGCAGAACATTTGGAACTGGCAGGAAAAGAAACGCCATTCACATCAGCACCAGACTGTCTGTTGTTTCAAGAACCGTATCTCGATTGGGGATATGACGCAATTTTAGTATCGCATTTTTTTGCGGAAAACGCAATACGTGCGTATTTTGCGGGAAAGCTCTCACTACCCTTTATCGACCGACTGCATATCACTGCAGGCCGTGTATTTTCGAAAAATCCCGCCTATGCTTCAAAAACCACTTGGGGAGAAGGAATCTGCGCGGGATGGCAGAAATACGTGCCAGTTCTGGATATTTCTGTCTATGCGAATTTGATTTGCCAAGGGTATCACCCATCCCTTTTATCCATCCATGAAGCCATGAAAAAAACGCCGCCATTTGACACAAATTTTAAGATTGCAAGGCGCTATCTTGATGAAATAATTCTTTCACGAAGAAGTAGAAAAACACAAGCTGCCCCCATGTGATTCCATATACTTCCTCAATTCAAGGCAGAGCGACTAAAGTATATGTGTCGTAGCATTTCTGGCTTATAGGACATTTTGTGTTGATTTTAATACCGCAGAAACCGGGTTATAGGACAAAATGAGTTGGTCTTCAATCCCAAAGATAAATTGGATACGAATTAGATTTATGAAGTTCATGCCACACAATAGCATCTCCCCATGTGGGAATTGAATCCTCTAATTGGGCTCGTTCATTCATCGCTTTATACAGTTTAGAAATGCTCCTGTCAGTGGGCATTACCTTTAGGATTTCAGATGCAGAAAGCGGTTTCGGTGTGTGGAAGTAACACCACCAGAAAACCGCTTTTATGCGTCTTTCAATGGACATCCCCCGATGGTTTCTAAGCATCGTTCTTAATTGTGCATTTATTCCGCCTTCTATACGGTTATTTGTCGATGGTAGTTCTTCTCCATAAGACAACGATTCATCCAAATAGGTAAATAATGTGTTTTGTCGTACTAATCTGGCCAGTGACCGCTCGGCTTTTAATAGACGTTCATGCATAGGGCGAAGTTTGCCTTTTTCATCTCGTGTCATTTCACTAAGAAAGGTCTTATGCTTTATTCTCCAGTTTATCAATCGGGTTACCCAATGACCTGCTTGCTCCATGTCTTTTATCATCAGCAAATCTTTTGCTATCATGTACATCTCAATACCGGCAATGGTTTTAGGTCTACCGGTTGTATATCTCTTTACCTGGAGGAAGGCATGGAAAATACAACGCTGCAGCTTAGCCTTGGGCCAGACTCTTTTTAGTGCTTTCCGGAAGCCGGGGCCTCCATCAGAAACGACCATAGCGGGAGCCGCAATTCTCTGCATCAATGCTTCCCAGGCTCTGGAATTCTCATAGCGGCACAAATACCATCCAAGCACATATCTTTTATTACAACAAATAAGGATACATGCTTTTCTTCCTAAATAAATACCGTCCACATATACAACATTCATCGGACTCTCAATTTTAGGCGGCATAGGCCAGATTCCCCAAAATTTAGTTATCTTCCTACGAAAATCACGACCGTCGTCAGGCATGGATTTTTGCACATCCTTACCAAATAACCACTGAATAAAGTGCTTAAAATCATGAGCCGTCTTATTAATGGGATTCACAAAGACAGAATGACATTCTTTGCAGTACCACCGTTGCCTTCCTGTACGAGTTTTACCATATTTTGAGCAAAAGAAACCGCAATATAAACACCTAACTTGTTTCATAAGGTTCTCCTTTTAAAATAAACATATTTTAAAAAGATATAACCCTAATTAAAGCAGTCATAGCAATCATTTTCGGACTTTTTACCAACTCATTTTGTCCACCCTTTATCTTTTTAGGAAAAAGATAAAATACCGATGAAACCAGACAATGTCTAGCTTCATCGGTATTAAAATCAACACAAAATGTCCTATAACCCCGAAATGTCCTATAAGCCCAGAAACCAGACAGCAAAAAAGCAGTGCCGAAGCACTGCTTTTTGTAATTAGAATCAGCCAACTGTAAAGAGTGTGTCGCCGCCCTGTACGCTCTGGCCTTCGCTGACCGGCATACCGGTAATCTTGCCATCGCAGGGAGCCATGATCGGGTTGCCCATCTTCATAGCTTCGAGAACAAGAACTTCGTCGCCTGCCGCTACTGCGTCACCAACGTGTTTATTGATACGCAGGACTTTGCCCGGCATCGGAGCTTCTACGACTTCACCTGCGCCGGCGGGTGCTGCTGCCGGTGCGGGATCTGCTGCTGGAGCGGGTGCCGGAGCCGGAGCTGCCGCCGGTGCTGGAGCTGCTGCCGGTGCGGGAGCTGCCGCCGGTGCCGCTGCTACGGGGGCTGCTGCCGCGCCGCTGTCTTTAACTACTACATCGTAATCCTGGCCGTTAACTGTTACGGTAAATTTTCTCATTGTTCTTCCTCCTAATTTTGTACTTTCAACTTTCAATTAGAACTGCTGGTTTCCGGAAACACCTGCAATGCGGGCGCCTGTGGTCCAGCCAGATCTTGCTGCCGGGCGGATAGAAACGATTTCACCGCCGCCCATAGCAACGATTGCTGCTGCAATGGCTGCTACAACAGCACCATTATCAGCGGCTCTCGAAGCTGCTGCCGGCGCCGCTTTTTTAGCCGCTGCCGCCGGTGCTGCGGACTGATTGAGAGATGAACGTACTTGGCAGATCATGATCAGGGCAATGACTGCCAGAACGGCAGCTGCTACCGCGATATACATAACTGTATCGTTATTCATCCAAACCCATCCTTTCAAATATTATCAATGTGTAAATACATATTACAGCGGAATGTTTCCGTGTTTCTTAGCCGGATGTACTTCATGTTTGGAAGCAAGCATCTTCAGAGCATTGATAACTACCGGACGAGAGTTTCTCGGATCAATAACTGCGTCTACATAGCCGCGTTCTGCAGCTTTGTAAGGAGTTGCAAATTCATCAACATACTCCTGTGTACGCTGTTCTTTCTGCGGATCCTTCTTGAAAATGATATTTGCTGCGCCGGCAGGTCCCATAACGGCGATTTCTGCGGTCGGCCATGCAAATACCTGGTCAGCCCCCTGTTCGCGGGAGCACATAGCAATGTAGGAACCACCATATGCTTTACGGAGAATCAGGGTAATCTTCGGTACAGTTGCTTCGCAGTATGCGAACAGCATCTTAGCACCGTGACGGATTACACCCGCATATTCCTGCTGCTTGCCGGGCAGGAAGCCGGGAACGTCGACAATGTTCAGAACTGGAATATTGAAGCAGTCGCAGAAACGAATAAAGCGGGCAGCTTTATCAGAAGCATTATAGTCAAGGCAGCCTGCCATGAAGTTCGGCTGGTTGGCAATAATGCCGACAGTCTGTCCATCCATACGGCAGAAGCAGGTAATGATATTCTTAGCCCATTCCTTAGCTACGTCGTAGTACTCGCCGTTATCAACGATGGATTTGATGACATCGTACATATCGTACGGTGCATTGGAGTTTTCCGGCATAATGGTATCCAGACTTGCATCTGTACGGGTCGGATCATCTCCGGTTTCAACAATCGGCGCGTCTTCCATGTTATTGCTCGGCAGGAAGGAAAGCAGGTAACGAATCTGTTTAATGCAGTCTTCGTCATTTTCAGCTGCAAACTGGGCCACACCGGATGTACGGTTATGGGTCATAGCGCCACCGAGAGCTTCAGCGGTAATCTTTTCGCCGGTTACGGATTCAACTACTGCCGGTCCTGTCAGGAACATCTGAGAGGTGCCTTTTACCATGTAGATGAAGTCGGTCAGTGCCGGAGAATATACGGCGCCGCCTGCAGACGGTCCCATAATTGCGGAAATCTGAGGAATAACGCCGGATGCAATGGTATTGCACCAGAAAATCTTGCCATAGCCGGAAAGAGCATCTACTGCTTCCTGGATACGGGCTCCGCCGGAATCATTCAGGCCTACGCAAGGAGCACCGACTTTAAGAGCCAGTTCGTTTACGTGAACAATTTTCGCAGCGTGCATTTCACCAAGGGAGCCGCCTTCTACCGTGAAGTCCTGGGCAAATGCGAATACGAGTCTTCCGTCTACAGTACCATAACCGGTAACGACACCTTCGCCGGGGAGATCTTTCTTCTCCTGGCCGAAGTTGTAGCAGCGGGACTTAACAAGCGCATTGACTTCTACAAAAGAGCCTTCATCAAACAGAAGAGCAAGTCTTTCGCGGGCCGTCAGTTTGCCTTTTGCATGCTGTTTTTCAACTTTCTTTTCTCCACCCATAGCCTCTACGTGTGCGAGGTTATTGTGAAGAAGTTCAATTCTTTCTGCAACAGTTGCCATTCTTACACCTCCAAAAATATTGGTCCCTTACCGGGACGTCCCTATTATAGCATAGGGACCGATCCTTATGCTATTAGAAAGACGGGCCGCCGGGGCGTTCGGTCAGTTCCAGCAGAAGGCCGGTAGCTTTCGGGTGCATAAATGCGATGTGGCAGCCGCCAGCACCAACTCTCCAATGCTTGTCAAGCTTTGCATCTTCCGGAAGTGCAGCAAGCGCTTCGACAATGTTGTCTACGCGGAGAGCTACATGCTGGAAACCGTTCTTGCCGCCGTTCTTAGCGATATAGCGGGCAATCGGGCCGTCCGGAGTTGTGGAACCCAGGAATTCCAGTTCGCATGCTTCGCTCTGTGCGGACGGTTTGAAGAAGCTTGTCGTTACATGCTGTTCTTCTACCGTTTCATCCGGAAGGGACGGTTCAAGGTTCAGCAGATCTTTCATCTGCTTCTTGATCAGCGCCAGATCATTAACAGCTACGCCGACATGGTCTACACATAATACTTTGAATGCCATAATAATTCCTCCTTTGAATTATTTAAATATATTTCCCACGATAGAATCAACGACTGTGAAAGGATCATTTTCTCTTTCATAGACTTGTTCTACGTAGTCAGCAAATTTACCCGTCTGTACGATATCTTCCATAACATGACGGGAAATGCGGTCGTGGATCATCTCTACCATCTCAGTGCGGGCGCGTTCACGTCTGCGTTCTTCCAGCAAGCCGGATTCTTCAAGATATTTACGATGGGAATTAAGAGATTTGACAACGTCCGCGACGCCTTCGTCCTTGTTTGCAATCGTCCTTTCAATAGGAGGACGCCAGTTTTGGGCTTCACCCAAATCAAGCATCATTTCGATTTCAACATTCAGACGGTCCGCGCCGTCACGATCACATTTATTAATGCAGAATACATCCCCGATTTCAAGGATGCCTGCCTTAATAGCCTGAATATCGTCACCCAGTCCGGGTACGAGCACAACGAGTGTTGTATCCGCATTCTTGACGATATCTACTTCTGACTGCCCTACGCCTACTGTTTCGATGAAAATGACATCGAGACCGAAAGCATCCATCAGTTTTACCGCATCGGTAGTCTTTCTGGACAAACCGCCAAGACTGCCGCGGGTACCCATACTGCGGATATATACACCTTCGTCCAGTGTGAGGTCATTCATTCTGATACGGTCGCCAAGAATAGCACCGCCGGAGAATGGAGAAGTCGGATCGATAGCCACAATACCGACTTTCTTACCCTGTTTTCTGTACTGTTTAATCAGCGCGTCTGAAAGTGTGCTCTTACCCGCACCAGGTGCACCAGTGATACCGATGACCTGTGCACGACCGGTATGGTGGTAGATTTCTTTCATGATATCTTCCCAGCCATCACGTTCGTCTTCAACGATGGTTATTGCTCTCGCTAAGGCACGTCTGGAACCGTCCCAAAAATTTTTCATTGAGAATTCCATGGATACACCGCCTTTTTAAGAGTAAATAATAGCGGCATGGGGCCACAGCAAATGCAGCCCCGTGCAACTATCGAGCTTCTATTGGATAGAAGAGAATGTCAATTATACGTTAGCTTTGATAAAGTCGATAATTTCCTTGGTCGGTGTGCCAGGTGTAAAGATAGCTTTTACGCCGGCCTTTTTCAAACCAGGGATGTCACCGGCAGGGATTACGCCGCCGCCGATAACGAGAACATCTTCCATTCCTTTAGCTTTCAGTGCTTCTACCACTTCCGGGAACAGGGTGTTGTGAGCGCCGGACAAAAGGCTCAGTGCTACAACATTAACGTCTTCCGCATCTGCCGCTTCAACGATCTGAGCGACAGTCTGGCGAAGACCTGTGTAAATAACTTCCATACCTGCATCGCGAAGTGCGCGGGCAACTACTTTTGCACCGCGATCATGTCCATCAAGACCCGGTTTAGCAACGAGTACTCTGATACGTTTTTCTGCCATAGTTATATACCTCCAGAATTTTAGTTAGGATTAAAGTGTGTTATGTGCTTTGTATTCGCCGAATACTTTGCGGAGAACGCCGCAAATTTCGCCGAGAGAGCAGTAAGCACGTACGCAGTCAAGGATAACAGGCATCAGGTTGACGGATTCGTCAGCAGCTGCAACTTCCAGCTTGGCCAGTTCTTCCTTAACCTTTGCGTTATCACGTTCTGCCTTAACTTTAGCCAGTTTGTTCTTCTGGAATTCGCCGGCGGATGCGTCAACCTTCAGGAGGCCTTCAACCGGAGCTTCTTCCATAGTGAACTTGTTGACGCCGACAATTGTTCTTTCGCCGGATTCAACAGCCATCTGCCAAGCATAAGCAGAATCCTGGATTTCTTTCTGGATATAACCTTTATCGATAGCTTCAACAGCGCCGCCCATTTCATCAATCTTGCGGATGTATTCTTTAGCTTCCGCTTCGATAGCGTTGGTCATAGCTTCTACATAATAGGAGCCGCCCAGCGGATCGACTACGTCAGCCAGACCGGATTCATAAGCAACGATCTGCTGTGTACGCAGAGCGATGGTTACGGATTCAGTGGTCGGCAGAGCAAGAGCTTCATCGCGGGAATTGGTATGCAGGGACTGTGTTCCGCCCATAACTGCCGCTGCTGTCTGGAGAGCAACACGAACGATGTTGTTGTTCGGCTGCTGAGCTGTCAGCATGGAGCCGGCTGTCTGGGTATGGAAACGCAGTTTCATGGACTTCGGGTTCTGAGCATGGAAACGTTCTTTCAGAATCGTAGCCCAGAGACGACGAGATGCACGGAATTTAGCAACTTCTTCAAGTACGTTGTTGTGAGCGTTCCAGAAGAAGGACAGACGGCCTGCAAAGTCGTCGATCTTCATGCCTGCTTTCAAAGCTGCTTCGATGTAAGCAATACCATCAGCAATGGTGAAAGCGATTTCCTGAGCAGCGGTGGAACCTGCTTCACGGATATGGTAGCCGGAAATGGAAATGGTGTTCCACTTCGGTACATTCTTGGAACAGTATTCAAAAATGTTGGTAATCAGACGCATGGACGGTTTAACCGGGAAAATATAGGTTCCGCGAGCTGCGTATTCTTTCAGAATATCGTTCTGAATAGTGCCGCGGAGCTGATCAGCCGGTACGCCCTGCTTTTCAGCAACTGCGATGTACATAGCCAGCAGTACGGATGCCGGTGCGTTGATTGTCATGGATGTGGAAACTTTGCCCAAATCAATCTGATCGAAAAGGATTTCCATATCTTTCAGGGTATCGATTGCTACGCCTACCTTACCAATTTCGCCGATAGCCATTTTGTCATCAGAGTCATAGCCGATCTGGGTCGGAAGGTCAAATGCGCAGGACAGGCCGGAACCGCCGTTTTCAATCAGGTAACGATAACGCTTGTTGGATTCTTCAGCGGTAGCGAAGCCTGCATACATACGCATGGTCCAGAGACGGCCGCGGTACATGGTCGGCTGTACGCCGCGGGTGTACGGATATTCGCCCGGGATGCCAAGGTCTCTTTCATAGTCAAAACCTTCGATGTCAAGAGGTGTATACACCTTATTGTGTTTTAAACCAACTCTTTCCGGAGTCTTTGCGTAAGATTTAGCGCAAGCAGCTTCGTATGCTTCGAGTTTGGCTTTCAGGGATTCGTTTGCCATAAGTTCATCTTCCTCCTAAAAAATAAGTAAAATTGGGAAAGGTCTCATCCTTGGCAGAAATGTCAGATTGCGGCTTTTAGGCTCTTCTCATCTGTATTTCGCAGACAATCGCTTTCATTGGTATGGATCCGCAAAGCCTCTTGCTGTGATGCCGCATTATGTCTTGTCACCACAGCGGAGGAACTCTTGCGAGATCCATGTATGATTCTGCTCTCAGCAGTTATCACCATAGACAATTATATAACAATCATGCTTTTTGTAAAGAATATATTATGGGAAAATTATTTTTTAAAAAGCATGGAGCCTGTTTCAGCAAGGCTGGTATGGAACTTGAATGCTTCAGAGAGAATATGCGGGGTCTGGCTGTTGCCGTTGAGCGCACATGCTCTTTCAAAGTAATCCATCAGCTGGTCGCGGAAAGTCGGGTGAGCGACATTGTTAATGATTACCTTCGCTCTTTCCTTCGGTGACAGGCCACGGACATCCGCTACACCCTGTTCGGAGATGAATACATGGGTGTCATGTTCGGTGTGATCAACATGAGAACACATCGGAACAACGGCAGAGATAGCGCCTCCCTTAGCCACACTGTGGCAGAAGAAGCAGGACAGAGCACCATTACGGGCAAAATCTCCGGAACCGCCGATGCCGTTCATCAGTTTGGTACCGGTTACGTGAGTGGAATTTACGTGACCATAAATATCCATTTCTAAAGCGGTATTCATAGCTACTACGCCAATGCGGCGGGCCACTTCACCGTTATTGGAAATTTCCTGCGGACGGAGGATGATCTTCTTGCTGTATTTTTCAATATTGGCATGGAAGCGTTTCAGTCCATCCGGGGACGGGGACAGGGATGTCCCGGAAATCATATCGATCTTGCCTTCATCAATCAGGTCGAACATGCCGTCCTGGATAACTTCCGTATACACAGACAGATTCTTGAAATCGGAATGGACAAGGCCGTTGATTACCGCGTTTGCCACATTGCCTACGCCGGACTGGAGAGGAAGCAGGTTTTCCGGAAGTCTTCCATGTTTTACTTCATTCTTCAGGAAATCAACCAGATTGTTGCCCATTTTTTCAGCGTCGTCATCAAGCGGAGCCAGGGCGCGGGTAACATCGGGCAGATCACAGGGAACAATAGCAACAATCTTTGCCGGATCTACCGGAATGTAGGTCTTGCCGATACGGTCACCGGCTTTAACGATCGGAATCGGCACACGGTGGGGCGGATTCGCCACTTCATAAATATCAGCCATGCCGTCCAGCGCTACCGGCTGGGTGGTATTGACTTCGATGATGACTTTTTTACCCTGGGATACGAATACAGGAGAATTGCCGATGGCGGTCGTGGGTACGATACCGATTTCGCCGTCTCTCTTAACGATTTTACAGGCTTCAATGACCGCAAAATCCGGACCGGTTACATGTTCTCCCTTAACATTGGTGAAGAAACCTTCACGGATCTGCTGTGCCACATGGCTGAGATGCAGGTCGAAATAGTTGATCTGGCCGGCATTGATTGCTTTTCTCAGATTGGCGTTTGTCTGATAGGGCATACGGTTTCTGATACCGTTTACTGCCACCAGTTCGGTATCGATCTGGGAACCTGTGGAAGCACCCGTCCAGACATCTACCTGGAACGGTGTCTGCTTCATACGTTCAGCCAGTTCATGCATCGTGATTTTCGGATAGCCGCACGGTGTGAATCCGCTGATCCCCAGGATATCCCCCGGCTGGATCATGGCTGCTGCCGTTTTGCCGTCGCATACTTTGTCCAGCAGTTCTTTAGGCTCGATACGGCTAAGGAATTCACTGTCATTGATGTCGATCATTACTATCATCCTCCCAAAATAAATAAAATATAAAAGCCCGCGGTGACGATTCGTTATTTTTCTCAGTCCGCAGAACCTTTAGCCCGGTAGTCCCCCTCCAAACTTCATCAAAACAATTCGGAATGAAGGCGCTGTAAAACAACCCTCCGTGGCTCATTACCTTGTTTATTATAGCATACTTTTACGGATAAAGTCCCATAAAGAATGCTTATCCTTTCTCAAAATTCCCTAACAGGGATTATAAATTTTTCCTATTGGACAAATACATTTTTATATGTACTTGGATCCGCATAATTGATTTACCCTGCCGCGCCCCGTCTTTCTTCTGAAACACAAAGCGCAGACAACGCCCAGAAGCAGCAGGAAACCGGGCAGCTGAAAAACGCATAATCTCCGATCCCGTCTATGGCTGCCGACAAAACAAGAAGCATGCCTGACAACCCGAAAAGTTTCATAGTCCCTTTCCCTCTGCGCCAAATCCGCCATGACATCACCCCTTGCCCGAAGAAGAAAAGGAAGTACAAAATGCCGCCGGGAATGCCCACTTCCGCAGGGATATGGATGTACATATCATGGGCGTGGAAAATAACGACATCCGCGTCCTCTATAAAAAAGTTGTACTCCGGATAAGCCAGCCAGTAATTCCCCCAGCCGACCCCAAGCAGAGGATGTTCCTCAATCATGGCGATCGTACTTTCCCATAAAGCCAGACGAAGTGAAAGCGATGTATCCTCACCGGAAAAAAGAGAAATAAAGCGCTCCGCAACCTGTCCATGATAAAAGAATAAAATAAGAGGCACCGCCAGAAACACTAAGCCGAACCGCTTATCATAAAAGACCGCAAGGCCTAAAACTATCCCTGCCAGACTGATCCATGCCCCCCGGGAATAGGTCAGCGCCAGGCATACGGAAAGAATAAAAAGAAATCCGGCAAGCAGTATTTTTCTCTTATTATTTCTTTCCCCCAGAGCAAAAGGCGCAAACACACTGATAAGCATCAAAAGGTAAGCGCCGAAAAGATTCGGATTCCCCAAAGTGGAAAACATGCGCCGCCGCAGAAGAGGAAACCTTTCGGGATCCACCCATCCTTCGGCATTCAGGTCTCTCGCCATGCATCCCGCATCGGCATACTGTATAAATCCCCAGATGACAACGCAGACGGCACCCGCCAAAAAGACATAAAGCGCTTTCCTCTTTTCTTCCTCTCCCGCAAAGTATGTAGAGATAAGCACATAAAGAAACGCATACGCCAAGGGCAGAAAGCACCAGTTAAAAATAGAAAAAAAGAAGTCTGCCGCACCGGAAACAGATAAAAACGAGCAGACTAAAAAGCCCCCGCCAAACCATCCCCACTTGCCGCCATAATTGACCTTCCGCTTCGTGAGGAATATATCCCCCATAGAAAGCAATGCCGCGGGAACAAGGGCAAAGTAAAAAAGCCAGGAGCTTAGAGGCAGGAGAAATATCGTCAGATAAAGACAGATAAGAATATTCCGTTCACTGCAAATCCATCTCCCCATCACCATAAGCCTCCTCCTCTTATTTCACTGTTTATAGAAATCATGAAAATACTCTTACCGGCTGTCAGGTGATCAAAAACGATCTGCCGGCTTTCATTCCCGCGATCCGCTTTTGCCACCGTGTATCCTTACGGGACGATAAAGTCTCCAGCCGAAAATGATTGCGCAGATGCGGAGAAGAAGAACCGCGCCGAACCCGCTCCACGATGCATATACAATCCCTGTAAGCGGATACAGAACGCAGATAACAATACCCCCGAGCACCGAAGCCATGGCATACACATCTTCATAAAGCACCACAGGAACTTTCTGCGCCAGCACGTCACGAAGAATACCTCCTCCCACCGCTGTAATAAGGCCGAGCAGGACAGGAAGCACATACCGGTAGCCGGGATAACTGTGGATCGCCGTTATCACACCGGTCACCGTGAACGCAGCAAGCCCTGCCGTATCGGAAACGCGATAAGCAAAAAGGACAAGTTTCCGTCCCCGACGGGGTCCCCGGAAATACCGGAAACCGATGCACACCGCTGCCGCCGTCACGAGCGCGAGTACAATCCCGTCCGGTCCGCGCAGGGCAAAAGGTGGAAATATGCCCGCCAGCGCATCGCGGAGGATACCGCCTCCCACCGCGGTCACCACAGACAAAAGTGCAATGCCGAAAACATCCATCCCCCTTGCCAGTCCTACAGTCGCCCCGGAAAATGCAAACGCCACAGTCCCCAGTATTTCAAAAACCGCCCACGTTAAAGACATAGTACACCTTTCTGCATTACATCTGCAGCACGGAAGCAATCAGTCGGATCGTCGTTCCCGTATAAAACTGCGCCAGCGGATTAATAATCCGTCCTATCATGCCGCTGAAAACCAGGAACAGTAAAAGAAGGAAACTGTAACGGTAACTGAAATTGTGGAATGCAAAAGCCAATTTCCCGGGAAGCACCATTTCCAAAATTTTGGAGCCGTCCAGCGGCGGTACGGGAATCAAATTAAAAAACGCGAACCACACATTGTACAGCATAATCCAATAAAGAAACAAATGCCCCGGCTGCCCCGCCGTTAGAAGCCCGAGCTTCATCATCAGCAGCATAATGCACTCCGCCAGAAAACAAATAAGCAGATTCATCCCCGGCCCGGCAAAAGAAACCTTCATCACGCCGCTTCTGAAATTCTTATAATAATTCGGATTGATCTCCACCGGTTTTGCCCAGCCGAAACCGCAGATCACAAGAAGCATAAGCCCCACCATATCCAAGTGAACCAGAGGATTCGCCGTAAGCCGCCCCTGCATGGACGGCGTGGGATCCCCCAGACTGTCCGATACATACGCATGGGCATATTCATGAAGCGCCATGGCAATCAAAAGCGCCGGCGCACGGTAAATCAAAGTACTCCAATCAAGAAAATCAGACATAAGACTCCTTTATGAAACCAATTTCAACAAACTGCTGTTTTAAATATCCGCCGCGGTCTTATTTCAAAACGGCCCTTCGGCCGACTGAAATTCAATGTGATTATTATAACCTGATTTCAAAATAGTATACAAGGCGGACTGACCGCTTCATTTTCCGCCTTGCTGCACGAAAATGGCAGCAGACACAAAAAAAGAGACCCGCACAGGCCTCTTCTGTCTTCCTATCTGCCTCCAAAAACTCTCTGAAACAGTGTAAGGCGGCGGCGTTTAGATTTCTCCGCCCATTCAGCAGAATCCAATTCCGCCTGTTCCATCCGATACTCGCGATATGCGCGGTACACATCCATATCCAAAAGCACCACGCCCACCTGGCAGTAGGGATAAGCACGCTGAAGAGCGCATTCATCAGAAGCCGCCGGAAACTCGATTCCCTTTTCTTCCAGTTCCATAAGAGCCATACCGAGAGCTTCCCGCGCTTTCCGCGCAGCCTCCGCCATAGATTCCGCTTTCACGGCACACCCTGTCAAATCAGGAAACACCGCACGGAATTCATTCTTTTTTCTATCCAAGGTAAAAATGGCCGGATAAAAATACTTCATCAGATTCCTCTTTTCACCCACCTGCACCATTGCGTAAACATTTTCTTATTATTTTGTTTTATTGTAATACATTTTATTGCCTGCTGCCAATAGCAAATCTTAAAAAAATTGATTATTTTCTCCAAATTTTACTAAAAATCTAAAATATTTTATCAAAAATCTGAAAAACTTTGTGTGCAAAACAGGAATTTCTCTTCTATTCCTTATAAAAAAGCCGCATGTAAAAACGCGCCCGCCGAAGCATGACGCGTTTCGTGTAATTCTATTTTCAAAAACAGATCAGAATTTATACTTCGTCCCGACCATGAAGTATCTGCCTGGCATAGCGGAACTTCCGAGCCCGTTCCAGCTGTTGTAGGACGTTTCATAAGATTCATTTGTCAGGTTGCCTACAGTGACATACGCAGTAATTCCGTTGGCAAACTCATAATTTGCATTCCAGTCAAGAATCAGGAATCTGTTATCTGTGAAGGCCAGTCCGCTGCAGCCGGTATAATAATTGAGCAGAAGTCCCGTATAGAATCTTGCATTCTCATAAGAAACATTCAATGCGTAATGATTTTGGGGGCGCAGATGGTTGATACCCGTATTAATATCATCAGGATCCCATCCCGATTCCGGCCCCAGTGTCCATCCATCTTTCGCCTTCCACTTATCTTTCATATGAGAATAGGAAGCGCTCAACGTTACATGCTTATTCAACTGGTGATCCAAAGTCAGATTGATAGACTGCTTATCTTCCTTTCCATTGATTGGGGTCGAAAGGAAATCACCGGAGTTCGGATCTAAAACAGGAAGCGTGGCAATAGCATTCTTCATCTTTGTCCAATCGTAATGGAGCGCCACCGTCGTTCTGTCACTGATATCATAATGAATGCCGAAAGTATATATATTCCCTTCTTCGTCTTCCAGCGGTGCATTGAATACATAGTCCGTCGTTGTATAATCCCCCTGGCGAAGCGGACGGAACCCCTTCGTCCAGCCAAGGTACATGCCGACCTTGTCATTAAACATATACTCCGTATTCAAAGAATAGTTAAAATCATTCGTGTTTCCCGCACCGTTTCCGCCGGTAGATTCTTTATAATCACTGTAATGGGAATAACGAAGCGAAGGAGTAAGATCCCATTTATCTGTCAAATGGATTTTATCCTGGACATAGGCACGTACCGTTTTCCTTTCTACACTGGAAGACCGTTTTTCACCGGTTGCCGGATTGACCCTGTAAGCATAATTTTTTGCTTTGTCATAAGTCACATTGGCAATAACATCATGCTTGCCAATGCTTTTCGCATACTGGAGCTGGACTCCACGGTTCTTTTCTTCATGCCAACTATTCGGCTCCGTAGCATATCCGCCGGTATCGGCAATCCACTTTTTCAGCAATTCCTTATTTCCTGTGAAAGGTGCCAGATTCTCTTTAATCCATTCTTTAATCTGCGCTCCGGTCGCCCCACTGGGATATAATCTTTTGAAAGCTTCAATCGCCTGCTTGGTTCCGCCATATTTATACCAATGGTACACATCGCGATTGGACAATCTGTGGGTCTGGTTGTAAAAACGGATAAAACTGTCCATGCCATTGTCTTTGTTAAAGGTGTAAACAATATCCAGATCATTATTCTTAAACCGACTGAAAGAACCATAATTCCCATCCAAAGAATACAAATTATGGTATCCCGGATTCTTCATATCTCCGGACATTGTCTTCCCGAGGAAATAAGTTCTGTTGTCGTCCATATCGGCAAGATTAACCACACCGTCAGACTTATAATCTTTCCCTTTCGCCGCGTGCTCCGCTGTATCAAAGAAACCACCGATTGTCGCTCTGGAAATAATATTTGCCCAATCGGAAGGATTCATGTATTTCTGATTAGGCGTGGCAATCGGATAGCCGTCTTTGCCCTGGCGAAAATTGTACCAGATTTTCAAATTTTGGGTATCGCTGAAATCCTTATCAAGCCGTACATTGACACCGTCTTCCTTCCAGCGGGATCCTTCCAGGCGCCCGTCCGTATCGCTGAAAGCGTCATGATACTTCGTATCCCCCGACATATCACGATTCGCGGAAATAAAGTAGTGCCAGGAACGGTCATTACCGGCGGAACCGGAATAATTGATTGCATAATGGTGTTTTTTCCATGAACCCGTGGCAAGGTCAATGCTTCCCTGCGAATCCCTGCCTCCCTTTCTTGTAATGATATTGATAACGCCGCCCGTAGCATCATCACCGTATACAGATGCACCCGGTCCTTTAATGACCTCAATCTTGTCCACATTTTCCATATTCGTAACCTGGTCAAGATTGACCCCGGTCGACTTGCTTCCCGCTGCACTGGAAGAATCAATGCGGGAACTGGCCGCATTATCCACACGGCGGCCGTCAACCAAGACAACCACACGGGTATCGCCATTAATAGAAATCCCGTTATTATAAAATTGGTATCCATATTCCCCGCCGCGGTAGCCGGGATTCTGGAAAGTGATCCCCGGAATACGTTTAATCGCTTCCGTCACATCAGTGTAATGGCGTTTATCAAGTTCTTCGCGGGTGATAACTTTCACGTCGCCGCCCGTACGGTAATAAGACTGTTCCGTAATCGTGTCCCCGAATTTATTCTTTGTCTTATCCGCTTCTACAACCACCGTATCCAGCGTATACACATTCAAATTTTCATCGTGAGCGGCATATGCGGAAATTCCGCCAAAACAGGCCGTCAACGCCAGCGTGGCGGCAAAAGCTGATTTCATACCTTTTTTCATGAATACTCTCTCCTCTGAGCTTTACCATCTTGAACCATTAATATAACTGAATGAATAATCTTCTTTCGTGGCCCAGTCTTTCCATTCCCCTGAAAAGGGCCCGAAATTAAAAGTGACTTTTTTACTTCCGTTGGCCGGTAATTTCAACATGGGCAGTCTTTTCGGATGCCCGATGAATTGAAATGTTTTCCCATCAGTTCCTGTAAAAGTAATCTGGAGAATCATTTCATCAAGTTTTGTAATCGTCAAGTCGCTTCGTCTGTTATAAAATGTTCCCCGCACGCAAAGCTCCCCATGCTCCATCCAAACCTTTTCCGTACGCCAATCCAAAATCATCGTATCTGCCGAATGTTCTGCGGCAAAAGCCATATGAGACAAGCATAAAGAAAAAATCAGCGCAACGAAAGCCAAAAGCCATTTTCTCATAACTTCCTCCTTTCTTTAATCACTAACCACCTGTGAAAATCTTATATTCCATTTTCCTGCCGGCCTGACCTTGTTTCGACCGCAGGAAAATAAGGAATCCTCTTAAAAAACAGAATGCGTACCCCGCACAACAGGTATCCCCGCTCTCTTAAAAATAGCAGTGATTATCTCTACTTCTTTGCAAAGAGTCTTACTTTTTCCGTTATTGCAACAGCAGATCCCCAAATGAATCGCATCCGGATGTATTTCCAGAATCCTCTCGATTTTTTCATCAAGTCCTTTATCCTGCCGGGGAAAATGCCCGCACCCGCTGCACTTCATAAAGGCGGACACCTGCAATTCTTCATCTCCATATTCACGAAAACGATGGGTCCGCCCATTCAATGCAGAAAAACATCCTGCGCCGGTGCAGACGGTCTCCGCACGGAGGCAGGTCAGCATAACAATCTTCTTCATAGGCGCATTCCTTCATATTCCCACTTTAAAAACAATATCAGCTTAAAAATTCATTTATTCCTGTCATCCGTAAACTCAATAATTTTTAAAATTATATCACATATTATTCATCATATGAACATCTAAAGGTAATCTTTCAACAACAATCAATTTGTTTTCATCTCAATCTCCTCTTTTCATGAAATAAAATCCCCGTTTCTTTTGTCCCTATTGCATAGCGCCGTCCCCTTTGCTATAATTTGGAAAGCATGGGGGTATAGCTCAGCTGGGAGAGCGTTTGAATGGCATTCAAAAGGTCAGCGGTTCGATCCCGCTTATCTCCACCACGTATTTAATCCACCACATCTGTTCGATGTGGTTCTTTTTATTCATTCCCCTCACCGCAATAAGTGACTCACTCGATTTCATGCGTCACCTTGTTCCTTTGAAATCGGTTCCCTACTTAACCGGTTCGATCCCGCTTATCTCCACCACGTATTTAATCCACCACATCTGTCCGATGTGGTTCTTTTTATTCATTCCCCTCACCGCAATAAGTGACTCACTCGATTCCATGCGTCATTTCATTCCTTTGGAATCGGTTCCCTACTTAACCGGTTCGATCCCGCTTATCTCCACCACTCATTTAATCCACCACATCTGTTCGATGTGGTTCTTTTTATTCATTCCCCTCACCGCAATAAGTGACTCACTCGATTTCATGCGTCACCTTGTTCCTTTGAAATCGGTTCCCTACTTAACCGGTTCGATCCCGCTTATCTCCACCACGTATTTAATCCACCACATCTGTCCGATGTGGTTCTTTTTATTCATTCCCCTCACCGCAATAAGTGACTCACTCGATTTCATGCGTCACTTTGTTCCTTTGAAATCGGTTCCCTACTTAACCGGTTCGATCCCGCTTATCTCCACCACGTATTTAATCCACCACATCTGTCCGATGTGGTTCTTTTTATTCATTCCCCTCACCGCAATAAGTGACTCACTCGATTCCATGCGTCACTTTGTTCCTTTGAAATCGGTTCCCTACTTAGCCGGTTCGATCTTGCTTACCCCACCACGCATTTAATCCACCACATCTGTCCAATGTGGTTCTTTTTATTCTTCCCCCTCACCGCAGTAAGTGACTCATCGATTCCATGCGTCGCTTCGCTCCTTTGAAATCAGTTCCCTACTTAACCGGTTTGATCTCAATCATCTCCACCACGCATTTAATCCACCACATCTGTCCAATGTGGTTCTTTTTATTCTTCCCCCTCACCGCAGTAAGTGACTCATCGATTCCATGCGTCGCTTCGCTCCTTTGAAATCGGTTTACCTTTTGCAATTTTAGGAACGAAATTGATATCCTCGGAAACATGCTGATTCATACCGGTACAGACAGCAAAGAAGAACGGCGCATCCTGTACCACATTCCAAAAATCAGATTAAAATCTAACGCCTGGACACCGGTACAGCGCCGTTCTTCTTTTTTAATTCTACGATTCGGTTTTGATTTGTATTACAGCTGCGGGGACGTCCTGCTCCGTCCCAGATCCGCCGTCATGACCAGATCCTCTTTCGGATCTCTGCCGCCGGTGGTAAGATAGCCGCCCACCATGATACCGTTGAGGCCGCCGGAAAGCGCGTGGGCCTGCAGGCTTCTCAAATTGACTTCACGACCGCCTGCCGTGCGGATGAGGGCTTTCGGAAGAACAAAGCGGAACATGGCAAAAGTGCGGAGGATTTCCAAAGCGGACGGACGTTTATTATCATAAAAAGGCGTTCCTTCTACAGGATTCAAGATATTCAGCGGCACGGAATCAATGTGCATTTCTTTCAGCTTAAACGCCATTTCCACGCGCTGATCCAAAGATTCGCCAAGCCCGATAATGCCTCCGGAGCAGACACGGATTCCTGCTTTCTGCGCCGTGCTGATGATATCTTCCTTGTCTTCCATAGTATGGGTAGTACAGATTTCCGGAAAATAAGACGGAGACGTTTCAATATTGCAATGAATGCGGGTAATACCCGCTTCCTTCAGCCGGAGCGCCTGCTCGGAAGAAATAAGCCCCAGGGAGCAGCAGACTTCGATGCCTACTTCCTTACGGATACGCTTCACAATCGCAATAATTTCTTCAAACTCATTGGGATTGTCCTGATTACGACCGCTGGTAACAATGGAAAACCTGACAGCGCCTGCCGCTTTTGCTTTCTTTGCCGCCTCGATAATCTGTTCTTCCGGCAGCAAACGGTATACCTTGGCACCTGTCCTGTACCAGCCGGACTGGGCGCAGAACTTGCAGTCCTCCTGGCAGTGCCCGCTTCTCGCATTGATGATGGCGCAGAAATCCACGGAGCTGCCGCCGAATTTTTGACGAATTTTATCCGCCATGGCAAGAAGCAGCATGGTGTCTTCATCTTTTGTACGAATGA
>OLOT01000420.1_pt1 | contig 31668 bp, 49 predicted proteins | sample 1671991 | NCBI WGS metagenome assembly OLOT01 (sample SAMEA3136634, study PRJEB25190) | human gut metagenome | biome: human gut; feature: human-associated habitat; material: faeces | place: Austria | collected 2013
TAGTGGTGCCGAGAGCACCGGCCTCGTAGCTCAGCTGGCCATCGGAATAGGTGAACGTCTTCGTGTCGTCGCCGCTGGCCAGAAGTGCGAGGGATGTCTGATCCTTGTCGTTCTGAGAATCCCAGGAGTAAGGCTCGTCGGTCGTGGTGGGGGCGACGAATGTTCCCGCCCAGTACAGGCTCTTGGTGTCGCCGTTATCGGAAATCCAGTTGATGATAATCTCGTTGCCGGAGATCGTGGCCGCCTGCCAGGTGTCCTCGGAGTTGCTGTTGACCTGCTTCCACTCGCCGGTCAGGTCGGGAGGAGAGGCGGGTTCTTTCGTCTGCTCGCCGCCGTTGTTGGCGGGCGTGCTGCCGCAGGCGCAGATGGACAGTGCCAAAACAGCGGCCATTAGGAACACGGAAATTTTTTTCATTTTCGACCTCTTTCCGCGGCAAATCTGCCGCTTACATATATTTTTTGCAAAGAATTTACGTTTTACTGGATATATTCTGTCGAAGTGGTACAATAAAGGTACTATTTTGAGGAGGGACGCGACATGAGCGAGTGGGAGGAGGACTTATTGGCGCTGTTCGACAGCCTGGACGAAGCGGCGCAGGCCGAGGCCCTGGCGGCCGCGCTGAAAATCATTGGCGGCGAGATCCTCTGAGAGACGGTGCCCGATTCGGGCACCGTTTTATTTTTCCCGCTCCCGTCTCAGGCGGAGCATGAAGGCGAACAGTTCGTTCCGCTGCTCGGCGGTTATGCTGTCCAGCAGGCGCATAAACTCCTGCCGCACCGGATCCGGCGGCGCCTCCTTCTCCCCCAGCAGGTCGGAGACGGTGCAGCCGAGGTACTGCGCCAGCAGCTGCACGCGCGAGATAGACGGAACAACTCCGCGCTTGGTCAGATTCGTGAGCATATTCTTTCCTGCGCCGCTGTTTTCACAAGCAACTGTGGGTTTAGTGTTTGCAGCCGCGCAGTACCTTTTAACATTTTCAACAAATAAATCGATGTTCATTCAAACCTCGGTAGGGCATTAGGCTTTATGGATTCAGCATGTCAATAAAAACGTTTTCAGATATGACAGAAATCGGATTGCCCTTCTTCATCAATTTTTCAGCAGATAACCATTTTTTGCTTTTCCCGTTCTCCAGTTCCATTTTATAACCGTTTCCACCAATGACGAGGTAGTTTACGTCTTTTCTTACAGTATCGGCGCAAACCCCGCCTCGATTCACAACCTCCTGCATAGCGGCCGCTCTGGTGAAGGAGCTAAGAGACCCTGTAAAACAAAACACTTTTCCGTAAATATCGCTGTCGAAATTCAAGTCATTTATATCAGGTAAAATATCGCTTGCTCTTAAGTATTTTGAAGAATGGCGCTTTAACTCCAACGCATCGGCGAAGCCACCCTTTTGAAATAGGCTTTTGAGGTGCAAATAAACTTCATGCGCCTGGCGAGCATCTGAGTCTGCCCGATGCGAGACATCTGCACCGATTCCAAATCGGACAATAAGGTCTGAAAGTCTATTGTGTGCTTCATCAGGAAACATCCTCCGGCTGAGGCGCATAGTGTCTACGAAATCGTTTTTAAGTGGCCTTTCGCAGATTTTAAGAGACGTGTCGTAAAGAAAGTTTACGTCAAAATTCACATTGTGCCCAATGATTATGTTATCACTCAAAAACTCCAAGAACTGTGGGAATATGTCAGATATAGCGGGAGCATCTGCCAGCATTTCGTTGGTTATACCCGTAAAGTCAGTGATAAAATCGCTGACCCCAAACGGCGCCTTGATTAATGTAGAAAATGCATCGATTGGCTCATCTGCTACGCACTTTATTGCAGAAATCTCAATTATATCATCATAGTCAGGATCGAGGCCCGTGGTCTCAATGTCCAGCACCACATAATCGTTCGGAAAGTCCAGAAGGCTATTTCCCTTTAGTGGGCGCTTATCGTTTCGAGGCATAGTTAACCCTCCGTAAGTATTGCACTTTTCACAATAATCAATATCTGATAAGAGGCAAAAGTGCACGAAAATTTGTGCAAAGATACAATAATCACATATTTTAGATTTTGCTATTGACAATCAAAAATATGTGATTTATGCTTAACTTGTCCCTCAGGTGAGAACGAGAGGGCGGTGAGAAGATGGTAGACCTTCGCACGGTTCTGGCGCAGGACATCGCTGACTTTGCCCGTCGTGTGCTGGCTGGCAATGGCACCCCACAGGAAGTGGCGGCGCTGCCCAGCCTGCTGATGTGGCACAGCGGCGTCAATCCTCCGGCAGAAGATCCCGAAGCGCAGTCTTGATGGCCTGTCGTATGGCTGCGTTGTTTAGGCGGATTATACCGGGTTCCATGTTTTCTCCTGTCTGTTGCTGATTTGAGGGATTCCACTGGGTCTTGCGCAGGTTGTATCCCCCTCGGAAAAAAACGGGTGTGTAGCTGTTTACTGACATGAACACTATACCACCCTTTTTTCCGGCGCGCAAGGTGAAATTTCACGATTGGAGGTGAATCAAGTGCGGATCAAGGAGTACCGAGAGCGCACCGGCATGACGCAGGAGGCGCTGGCGGACAAACTGAACGTTGACCGGTCTGTGATCAGCTACTGGGAGCGAGGCAAGGCGACGCCCTGCAAGAAGCACCGCGCCATGCTGTGCGCCATCTTGCAGTGTACGGAACGGGAGCTGATGAGCGACGCCGCTCACTAAGGTCAGCATAGCGGAGAAAGGAGGAGTTGTCCATGGCAAGGGACGGCGGAAACATCTACCAGACCGCCCGGAAAGCGGCGGGTCTGACGCAGGAGGCCGCGGCGGAGCGGCTGGCGGTCAGCGACACCAGCATCCGTGCCTACGAGTCTGGAGAGCGGCTGCCGGGCGACGACATCGTGGCGCGGATGTGCGCGGTGTACAACGTACAATATTTAGGCTTGCAGCACCTGCAGCTCAAGACGGCGCTGCTGCCGGATTGCGTGCAGGAGGCGCGGCCGGAGCCGCTGCCGGTGGCGGTGATCAAGCTGGTGCGGCGGGTGATGCGCTTTGCGGAGGCGCACCGCAGCGACCAGCTGATGGAGATCGCCGAGGATGGCGTCATCAGCGACGGCGAGCGGGCGCTCTTTGAGGAGATCACCTGCGAGCTGGGGGATATCGTGCAGGCCGCGTTGGCCTTGCAGTACGCAGAGGAGGTGCAGTGATGCCCCGAACGATTTTGAGCGCGAAGACAGACGCCGCCAAGGACATGGCGGTCCGCATCAAGGCGCAGGCCTACGCCCTGCACGGCGGGCTGGACGGCATGGCGCGGGCGGCGGGCATGAGCCGCAGCACCATCTATGCCCGGATCAAGGACCTGCCCAGCTGCTCCGGCAAGGAGATCGCGGCTATCGCCAAGGCGGCGCGCATCCCCAAGGACGAGCTGTTCGCCGCGTGGGCGAAGGCGTGCTGAGGAGGTGGCGGGATGCCAATGTGGAACTATCTGGATCTCCGACACCCCGATATGCGGCCCCCTCTGGGCCAGGCGGTGGTGGTGCGCACGGGGTCGCTGAGTTTTGCCAAGGACGCCACCTACCGCGTGGGGCACTTCGCGACGGACCCTCGGGAGCCGGACGCCCGGAAGTTGTGGTTTTACCGGAGCGGCGGCGGCATCGAGGATCCCGCCCGCTGGAAGAAATACTACACCGATATCCGCTTCATGCCGCTGGATACGCCGGAGGGAGGTGTGATCTGTGGATAGCTGGGCAATGGCGGTGCAGTACATCTGCGCGGCAGCCGGTGCGGCGGCCGTCGTCCGCTGGGTGGACGGCTGCGGCAAGGCGCAAAAAAAGAACCGCCCTCTGGGTGGAGCCAGAAAGCGGTTCAGCCGAAGCGAAAAGCTTCGTACGAGCAACATTAAGTATAGCAGAGCCTGACGGCTTTCGCAAGGGGGTAAGGACTGCCATGAGCAAAAAAATTGAACAGCCCGCCTATTGGGGCGTGATCCCCGCCCCGGTGCGGTATGACGACCGCCTCCCTGCCAACGCGAAGCTGTTATACGGCGAGATCTCCGCATTGTGTGACAGGAAAGGCTTCTGCTGGGCGAAGAATGACTACTTCGCGGAGCTGTACGGCTGGTCGGCGGACACGGTGACGCGGCTGATCCGGAAGCTTCGGGACGCGGGCTATCTGACGGTGGAAATGGTACCTACGGCCACCGGAAGCGAGCGCCGGATCTTCGCCGGTGTTTGCACAAGGGGTGTCGGCAAAAATGCCGAGACCCCTCTCGGCAAAAAAGTCGGGGGGGTGTCGGCAAAAAAGTCGACCCCCCACAATATAAGAACAGATAATTATAATATAACCCCCATACCCCCATTGGGGGAAGGTGTGCAAAAACGTGTGCACAAGGGTGTGCCGCGGGAGCAGCCGGACTGGAAGCCGGAGCGTTTTGCGGGGATGTGGAACTACTATCCAGACAAGGGGCGGCGGAACAAGCAGCGGGCCATGGACGCCTGGGACAAGCTGAAGCCGGACGACGCGCTGATCGCCCGGATCGGGCGGGCGCTGGAGAAGTTGCTGGCCACGGAGGAGTGGCAGCGCGGCATCGGCATCCCCCACGTGGCCACGTTCCTGAACGGGCAACGGTGGAAGGACGCCGACGAGCTGGACGCGCCCTCCCCTGCTGCACCAGCATCCACCCGTGTGCAGGAGAGGAAGGGTGACTACGAGATATGACAATTGACGCCCCGATCCAGTCCCAGCGGATGGCGACGGCGCAGGCCGCCGTGCTGGGCGCGATGCTGATCGACGCGGACTGCATCGCCGATGTGCTGGCGGATACGTCTGAGGCGATGTTTGTGTCGTCGGTCTACCGCACGGTGTACAGCTGCATTCGGCAGCTGTTTCAGGAGGCGCAGCCGGTCGACCCCGTGACGGTGGGCGCGGCGCTGAAGGAGCGCGCCGGACAGGACTACGGTGAGCTGCTGGTGCAGCTGATGGACGTGACGCCCACCAGCGCCAACGTGGGCTCCTACGTGGAGATCCTCAAGCGGGAGAGCATCGTGTGGCGGCTGCGGAGCATCGGCGCGGCGCTGGCGGAGACGGAAGATCTTCCGGCGGCGGAAAAGCTGATGGAGAAGGCCAACGCCGCCATGAGCCTGAAGTCCGGCGTGGAGGTCTGGGACATGACCCGGATGTGGGAAAACTTCTCTGCCCGCCATGAGGAGACGGAGAAGTCGGAGTACATCCGCTGGGGCTATGACTTTATCGATGAGCGGGTGTACACCACCCGAGGCGACTACTGCGTCATCGGAGGCTACCCCAGCGCCGGAAAGACGTGTCTGGCGCTGGGTATGGCCATGAAGATGGCCGAGCGGTACCGGGTGGGCTTTTTCTCCTTTGAGACGGACAAGGCCAAGCTGGCCGACCGCATCATGTCCGCCAAGGCCATGATCGACCTGAGCGACATCAAGCAAAACAAACTGGGCGAAAAGGAGTGGGAGGAGCTGGCCTACGCGGCGTCCAGTCTGAGCAGGACGGGCCTGCAGATCATGCAGTGCAGCGGCTTCACCGTGGCAGACATCCAGTCCGTAGCGCTGTCCCGGCACTACGACGTGGTGTTCATCGACTACCTGCAGCTCATCGAGGCGGACGGGCGGAGGGGCTGGAGCCGTCCGGAGGAGGTCAGCTCCATCAGCCGCGGCCTGCAGCGGATGAGCCACGAGCACGGCATCACGGCGGTGGTGCTGTCCCAGCTGACGCCGGACACCGGGCGGAAGAAGACCGAGGCGCCGACCATGTACGACCTGCGAGAGAGTCGACAGATCACCATGGACGCGGACGCCATTTTCCTGCTGTATCTGGAGGATCCGGAGGACCGCTCCGGGGCGCGCGTACTGAAATGCGACAAGAACAAGGACGGACAGGCTGGCTGGTACAAGGTGATGCAGTTCCAAGGCCGTATCCAGAGCTTCCGCCCCATGCCGAAGCCGGTGGCCAAGTCGGCGCCGCTTCCGGCGCAGGTCAGCTTCCACGAAATCAAAGACGACGGCGACGTGCCGTTCTGAAAGGAGACCCTATGCAGACAGGCGACAAGGTTACATATGTTCCCTTTGTGCTGCGATACGCCAAGGACACGGAACTGCGGGCGCCCAGCGTCGTGGTGCCGGTGGTCTGGGTGCATCCGGAGGGCCGTTTTGCGGTGGTGGAACGGAGCACAGGGCGGTATAGGTATCGAGAATGCATCCCGTGCAGAAAAACGAAAAAGTGAGGTACGAGCAACATGAAAACCATAGCGATCATGAACTTGAAGGGCGGCGTGGGGAAAACCGTCACGGCCATCAACCTGGCGGACGCCCTGCGGCGCGCCGGCAGGCGGGTGGTTCTGGTGGACTGCGACGGGCAGATGAGCCTGACGCGGTTCTACTTCCCGGATCTCGACCCGGACAACACCGCCACAGTGGCGGACGTGCTGGAGGGGCAGGCGGAGCCCGTGTGGAGCGACAGCACCATCCCCGTGGACGCCGGTGGCCTTGTGCAGCTGCTGCCGGCATCCAGCGCCCTGTACGGGCTGGACGTGCGGGCGCTGAAAAGCAGCATCCACAGCATCAATTCTTTGCGGGACTTCCGTGACGCGGCGGCGTCCGACGGCATGGACTACATGATCTTCGACTGCCCTCCCGGCTTCACGGCGGCGAGCTGTGCGGCGCTGATGGCGGCGGACGAGGTGGTCGTTCCCATGGTGGTGGATGGCTTCTCCGTCTGGGGCGTCAACGATATGGCGGCGCAGATCGATAGCATGCGGGCTGCCAATCCCGCCATCAGAGTGGCCGGCGTCCTGATCTGTCAATGGCACAACAGCGAAGTGGTGCGGCAGGGCGAGGCGCTGCTGCGTAGTCTGAGCCTGCCGGTGTTCACGTCGGTGATCCGGCGGACGGAGAAGGTGCCGGAGAGCACGTTTTCCCGGCAGCCGGTCATGGACTACAGCCCCCGCAGCGCGGCGGCAGCCGACTACCGCGCATGGGTTTGGGAGTATCTGATGGAGGGAGGTACAGACCGTGGCGAAGTTTGACATGGGCGAGTTTGCCAAGACGCTGGCACAGCCGGTGCCCGAGTCGGGCACCGGTCGGGAACAGATCGAGTACATCGATGTGGACCTGCTGGACAGTGACCCCGGAAACTTCTACGAGCTCCGCGACTTGGACGGTCTGGCGGACAACATCGCTACCATCGGCCTCCAGCAGCCCATCCGGGTGCGGGACGGCGAGAACGGTCACGCGGTGATCGTCTCTGGCCACCGCCGCGTGGCGGCCATCCGCAAGCTGGTGGAGGATGGGCGGACAGATCTCCGCGAGGTACCCTGTATTCGCGAAAAGGGTGATGCGTCCCCGGCGCTGCGGGAGCTGCGCCTGATCTACGCCAACAGCAGTACCCGCGCGCTGAGTTCCCCGGAGATCTCCCAGCAGGTGGAGAAGGTGCGGGAGCTGTTGTACCAGCTGAAGGAGGAAGGCTACGAGTTCCCCGGCCGGATGCGGGATCATGTGGCCGAGGCCTGTAAGATCAGCAAGAGCAAGCTGGCGCGGCTGGACGTTATCCGGAAGGGCTTGGCTCCGGACATCCGGAAGGCCTACTGGGACGGCCCCCAGAGTAAGAGTTTGAGCGAGGATGCGGCCTATACTCTCGCCCGTCTTCCGGTGGACGTGCAGCGTCAGGTAGTTGATGCGTACCGCGGTCAGGCCCAGGGCGACAGTGGCCTGAAATATCTTTACGCGGGCACGGTGGAGGCTGTGACTAAGTCCGTAAACAAAATCATTGTCGGGAAGGTTAAATGCCCCGATGGGGTGGCGTGCTCGCACAAGGATGCGCAGGTCGCCCATGCCATCAAGGCGAAGGTCAAGAGCCGCTGGTCGGACTGCGGGTGTGAGTATGGCTGCTGCGCGAAGTGCAGCTCGCTGCAAAGCTGTAAAGATGTGTGCCCGAATTTGATTGGCAAGCAGAAGGAGCTGAAGGCCGCCGCCAAGGCGGAGCGGCAGCGGGAGGCGGCTGAAGAAGAAGCGCGGCAGCGGCCGGACATAGAGCGCGTCGGCGCCATCTGGCAGAGGTTCGGCGCCCTGCGCGAACGGGCAGGCCTGACGCCGAAGCAGTATTTTGAGAAAATCGACTGCCCGTATAGCGGGCTTATTGAGAGGGCGGAATCTCTCGAAGCCGGCCGCGAGAAAATCGAGCCAAACGAAGGACTTCCGTTCGGCTACAATGTTGGCCTATCCCATATCAATCGATGGGTGGCTGCGGCGGATACGCTGGGCTGCAGCGTGGATTACCTGATGCTGCGCACCAGCGAGCCGCGTATGGCGGACGAAGTGGCCGCCGTCCCGCGGGTCTGCGCCAGTCAGATGGCGCTTGCCGCATGGATGCCGGGCGGCACGACGCCGGCAGAGCCGTGTGACGTGGTGGCGGAGTTCGACCTGAGCGGCGACGGTGAGCTGACATCCCGCTCGCTCTGCCGGTGGGATGGAGAGTCTTTCCGGTTTGGGAAAAGCAAAGACAAGATCGAGGTGCGTGTGATCCGGTGGCTGGCGCTGCCGGATGTGGAAAAGGAGGATGGTAACGATGATTAACTGTGTACGAGATGACAAAAAGACTTTCGTGAGCGCATCCGGAAAAGCCTCGCAGGTTGCGGCAGATTGCTGTGAGGTGATCCGCGCGATCTACTTTGGGATCCCAGTCGAAATACGCCCGCTGTTCAAGGAGTGCGTGCTGCTGGCCGTCAACCACAAGGATTCCCCCATGTGGCAGTCTCCACCTCCCAGCTCGGAGCGCGTGGTGGTCCGCTCCGAAGGCAAAGAGCTTTTGAAGCAGGCTAAAGATCTCTTTGGAGGTGAAAACCATCCTGAGGGGGGGCGGCAGCATGACGAGAGTTGGCCTGACCAGGGCGCAGTGCGCCGAGCTGGCGAACTACCTGCGAAGCATCCTGAACAACGGCATGGGCGCAGGCAGCTTTGACAAGATCGAGATGCTGGTGCTGGCCCGCCGCGCCTTGGCGGCTGCGGAGGAGCTACTGGAGGTGCCCAGCGCCGCCGCCCACGCACCGGCCACACGGAGGCAGCAGCCGGAAGATGCCTCGGCGGCCAGCTCTCCGGCTTCGGAGGCGGCGCAGCTGAAGCGCGACACGCTGGAGCGCCTGACGGCCTACCGGCAGAAGGATGGCCTGAACAGTCTGGCGCCGCTGGCAGCGGCCTGCGGCAAGGTGGATGAAAAGGTGATTAGCGCGGAGCTGCTGGCGCGGATGCTGAACCGGGAACGCTTCCCGGTGGCAATCTGGCGGGAGGTGGCCGCCGCGTTGGACAAGATGGAGCGGGAGAAGGGAGCGGATACGGATGGTAAAGACAACTGATCTGGTGGCTGATCTGAGGACGTGTTTGCGTGGCGAATGTTCGACCTGCGGTCACGAGTGCGGTAACGCTGATTGCTTGGACCGCATCATGGAGGACGCCGCCGACCGGCTGGATGAGCTGGTATACCGCTGCGCCCGGTACGCCGAGGAGATCGCGGTGCTGCGGGAGAAGGTGAATGCATGATCGTTGTGCGAGTATACTTAAAGTCCGGGCAACACTTTGACATCTGCGCAGAAGACGTTAAGTGTAGGTATAACGGGTTGACGGGCGAGCTTACATCCTTCAGCTACACTGGTGCCGTATCGGGAATCCCAGTATATCTCGACGTCGGGAAGGTTGAAGCCGTTGTGCAGCTGAAGGCTTGCGGAGGTGACGATGATGCGAGCAATGAAGTGTGATCGCTGCGGCAAGTATTATGAATGCTATGCCGGTCAGACGCATTTTAAGGGCGTTGAGAGGGCAAATGCTTTGTATCTGATTGATCGCGATCTGGACAAGAATTATTGTTATTGGAAGAGAAGAATTTGCGATTTATGTCCTGAATGTATGGAGCAATTTCAGAGATTCGTTCGCGGCGGTGCTGTTTCCGCTGCTGAAAAGGAGGAAGTGTGATGGAACGACTGACGCAGCGACTTAGGACTGGCGAGGTTCTTATGGCGTCGAATTACGAGGAGAAATACACGGAACAAGAGTGGATTTGTGTGCTGCAAGACCGCCTCGCCGCCTACGAGGATAGCGACTGCGAGCCGGAAGAAGTTTTGCCGAAGGATAAGGCGGACGAGATCGCGATGAAGCTCATGCGGCTTGCTGATTTGGAAAGTCTTTGCAGCTATACCCGCCTGCGGGAGCTGGCAGAAGCAGACAAGGACGAGCGCGTGGTGGCGCTGCCAGTAAAGCCAGTACTTACGCCGATTCTTTCAAGCATGTTGTACATAATCGAGGACGGAGACATCTATGAAGATGCCCTTTATGAAGCTGTTGTCGGGATGTCGGAAAATGGGAAGATGAATGTAGTCTACACGACGCTTTCCGACCAGATAATCTTCGAACAAGCCGACATCGGCAAGACGGTTTTTCTGACCCACGAGGCGGCGAAAGAAGCATTGAAGGAGATGGAGGGTGTTTGAGTTAAAATACTGCCCGTTCTGCGGAGGTAAAGTTAGCATTGTTCTGTGCGACGACGAAGGGAATCTGCATGATGAGGCATATAGAGGACGTCCCTATAGTGGGCTCGGCTTTATGCTTCACCATGCTCATGAGGAAAACCCAGAATGCCCGATTGCAAGCTATGAGTGCGATGGAGGGATTTTGGGCGGTGTGTATATTTACGACACGGAAGAACAAGCCGCTGAAGCATGGAACAGGAGGGCTGACGATGGCTGAATACATTGACAGGGCGGAATACTGCGAAAAGCATTGCCGTTGCAGTAATGAGTATTGCGACAAAGAAAGTTGCCCAATCTGGAAAGCGCCCGCCGCTGATGTTGCCCCGGTGGTGCGCGGGCGGTGGGTACATCTTGGAGGGGACGAGTGGTGCTGCTCTGCGTGCGGCTTTGTCATTACCACTGAAGGCAGTTGGGACAAACCTACCAAAAAATACTGCGAGGATTGCGGGGCCGAGATGGACGGAGGGAGTAGTTGATGGTTAAGGTGTTGTGTGATATGTGCGGGCGCGAGATTGACTACGAGGTTGACGGCGTGAATCTGGATTTCAATCACTATGGCGTTGTGAATTTTAAGACACCGTTTTCTGCGGAGAAACAACTGTGCCTCTCCTGCGCGGCCAGAGTCTGCAGCTTTGCGGAGAACTACGCAAGAGAAGAGGAGGCCGAGCATGCGTGACGAAGATCTGTTAGCCGCGCTGCGGCGGCTGAAGGTGCAGACGGGCAGTCTCGCGTGCCTGGGATGCGGGCATGAGCATGACTGCGGCATCCATGGGTGCGCCATCCTGCGGGAGATGATCGCATGGCTGGAGCGGACGCTGGCAGAGGGCAGGCCCAGCAGCGTCATGGAGTACCGTGATGAGCGCTAAGGTGAACCCGCGGCGGGTACCTCGCACAGAGGCCGACGTGGCGGCCGCCTACGCAAAGGGCGTCACCGAGGGCCTGAATCGCGGCATCGAGCTGATGCTGTATGTGCTGATCGACAAGCACGACGCGCCGATGGAGGACGTGCAGCAGCTGGCTGCGGAGCTGAACCACGCCGCCGAGTGCGTGGCCGAGGGATACGTCACCTGGGCCGGCGTGCGGCGCATGCTGAAGGAATACAACGTGGAGGTGGAGTTGGTGTGATGAGTATTATGGAGTCGGTCGAAGTCCTGAGGGCGTATCTGGATGAGTCTGCTGCGTGCGTCCCGCCTAAGGTCTACGGAGCCATATCCACGGCGGTGGTCGTGATGGATGCTGTGAGCAAAACGATTGATGCGGCGCAGTGTGTCATGGCTGGCAGCTTACAAGCGGTTTGCGTGGAGGCTCAAGATGGACGGTGAAGGACGCTGGATCTGTATCCGGCAGAGGGCAGGCCCGTTGGTGAAGGAGCAGCGCGCCATACGTCCGCGGCTCAGTCAGTACGACAGCCCGTATGAGCGGGCGGAGAAAAATAAAATCCTCCGCCCGCCGCGGGACTCCGGCGTCTGCCGGACGCGCATGGATCGCCTGGAGCTATTGCTGGCGCTTTTCGGCTTTGATGGGTGGAGCTACACGCTGACTTTTGACGAGGCGCATCTGCCACCCAGCTTTGCAGAGGTCCGATTGTGTTGGCGCCGATTGCTTTACCAGATGAAGAAGTGGCATGACGGCGTGACGCCTGACTACGTCTACCTCATCGAGGGGCGCCATGGGGATCATCGGTATCACATGCATCTTACGGTGCGATACAATGACTTCCCGCCCATGATCATGGAGGATCTCTGGAGACAGGGGTATATTATCTCGTCGCAGCCCCTGCTGCTGGGTGCGTTTGACAGCTATCGGCGCACTGCCAGATACTACTGCAAGGAGCGCAGCGACGGCATTGTCATTCCGATCGATGCCAGGACGTGGGTAGCGTCGCGCAGCCTTGCGCGGCAGTTGCCGCCGCCTGAATACTTCCGATCTGATTCGGGGCGCATTGAGATTCCGGACGATTGCCGGGTGTGCGGCCGGTATACGGTGGATAATGGGTTTGGCCACTACCAGTATGGCTGGTACATTGAGCAGGATCCTCTCCATCCGACTGTGATAGACGGGAAGCGTATGCCGCATCAAGGCGGTTTCGGTATGTACTAAATAGTAAATGTAACTTGTGATATAGTTGAATAAATCACGAAAAGGAGGAAAACCCCTTGCGTATCACATCCGAATACGGTACAATATCCCCAAGGAACGATGGGTGGTTGACCTGTCCCAGGTGCAACCGCAATCGACACTTCCTGCGGGTGCTGCCCGGCACATCCGCCACGGAGCTGCCTGTGTACTGCCGGGACTGTAAAACGGAGATCATCCTGCATATCGAGCAAGAGGCCGGAGCGTTGAACGCCGGAGCCCATGATTAGACACCACACGTTGGTGCTGCGTCATGGTCTCCAGCGTTTTTGTTTTGCCGCGAGGTGATAGCCGCGAGCCGGAACGCCGGAGACGAAGACGGGAGGGGCGCATGGGAATTTCAGCAAGCAGGCTCGCGGAACTGCGCGGGCTTCTCGAAGCGGGGTCGGAGCATGAGTTCTACTCCTGGCCAGAGTGGCGGCGGCTGCGCCGGCAGGTGCTCGCGGTTGATAACTGCGAGTGCCAGGAGTGCAAGCGGCGCGGCGTGTACTCCAAGGCCAGTATCGTCCATCATGTCAGGCACCTGCGCGATCGTCCCGACCTGGCACTGTCCGTCTACGATGGCGATTCCCGGCAGCTGGAGGCCGTCTGCAAGCGTTGTCATGAGGAGCTGCATCCGGATAGCCAGCGGCAATACGCGCCGTCTGCGCCGCCTCTGACGCCGGAGCGGTGGGATTGACGCCCCCCCTCTAAAAAACGTCCCTCGCGTCCTTGCTGCTACTCGCGGGGGTCCAAGACATTCCAGCGATTTCCGCGTCTGCGCGGTGCCGCGCTGCGCGTGGGCGCGAGAATCGCCGGGCAATTTCGGAGAAGCTGCGGTTTTGCGGGGCGGGCAGCCCCGGAAGTACTCTTCTCCTTTTTCCTCGGTTCGGGCGGCTCGTCCGCCCGTCCCGCAAAGCCGCAGAAGAATGTCTCAGGCTGGTCAGCCGAAGGCCTGCGCTGGATGCGCGGGGTATTGACGTAGGCTGGCTAGCCTGAGGCGGGCGCGGTGCCCGAATCGGGCACAGAAAGGAGCGGCGCATGAACGGATATGGATATAAGCCGATCGGTGAGCTTCAGGGGCCACCGCCGAACAGAGGAAGCTCTATTAGCCCGGCGCCTGCGCGAGGTGCTCCCGCGCCCCAGGAGGAAGCGGACCGATCTGCCGGGCAGAGAAAAAACTATCAGCGCACGAGGGCGTACCGTGATCTGCGGGAAAGTCTGCTGCGGTGCCTGGCGCTGCGGGGCATCGATGAGGGCCTGTATCGTGACAAGGTGCAGGAATATATGGACTTCTGGGTGAGGCGGCAGGAGCTGCGGGACGACATCGCCCGGCGCGGGCTGACCGTCACGGATGACCGGGGGCGGCTGATGGAGAACCGCAGCGTGTCGCTGGAGATTCAGGTCTCCCGCCAGATGCTGGCGATCTTCACCGCGCTTGGCTTTAAGGAGGACGCTCTGTCGGCTGCCGCCCGGGGCGATGACGACGATGAGCTGTGAGATCCCCGCGGAGGTTCTGCGCTATATCGAGATCGTCGAGTCCAACAATCCCCGCGCCTGTCCTGAGCAGCACGCGCTGGTGGCGATGATCCGCCGTGTGTTCGACACGGAGGACATCTACGTGGACACGGAGCAGCTGCGGCGGTACCTGAGCCTGCTGCGCTACTTCCCTTATGAGCGGCTGTTCCCGTGGGAGGAATTCCTTCTCGCGCTGTGGGACTGCACCTACCGCGCCGATGGACGGCCGCGGTGGAAGAAGCTGCTCTGCATGGTGGGGCGCGGCGCAGGAAAGGACGGCTTCATCGCCTTTGATGGCGCGTGCTCCATCTCCCCCTACAATCCCGTAAAGAGCTACAACGTGGACGTGTGCGCCAACAACGAGGAGCAGGCGGTCACGCCGGTGAAGGATCTGTCCGAAGTCCTTGAATCCCCTAGGTGGGAGTCAAAGCTCAACCGGCACTACTACCACACCAAGGAGATGGTGCAGGGCCGAAAGAACAAGGGCGTGATGAAGGGGCGCACCAACAACCCCAAGGGGCGGGATGGCATGCGCTCCGGCAAGGTCGTCTTTAACGAAGTCCACGCCTTTGAGAACTACAACAACTACAAGGTTTTCGTCACCGGTCTGGGCAAGGTCGGACAGCCGCGCATCGGGATGTTCACATCGAACGGTGACGTGTCCGATGGCCCGCTGGATGACTTCATAGCCCAGGGGCGCCGGATTCTTTTCGAGAACGAGGCAGAGCCGGAGGGCGGCTATCTCCCGTTCATCTGCTGTCTTGAAAATCGGGAGCAGGTCAACGACCCGGAGAACTGGTTCATGGCGAACCCGTCGCTGTCCTATGTCCCGCACCTGCGTCAGGAGATCGAAGAGGAATACGCGGACTGGCTGGTCAACCCAGAACAGAACGGAGACTTCTTGACGAAGCGGATGGGCATCCGCGCCGGCCAGCTGGAGATCAGTGTGACGGACTATGCCAAGGTCAAGGCGACCAACCGGCCGCTGCCGGATCTCCGCGGGAAGTCCTGCGTGGCCGGCATCGACTACGCGGAGATCAACGACTGGGCGAGTGTCAATCTGCACTTCCGTGTGGGCGCGCAGCGTTATGACATCAGCCATTCGTGGGTCTGCTTGCAGAGCCGGTCTCTTTCCCGTATTGTCGCCCCGTGGCGATCCTGGGCGGAGGCGGGAAAGCTGACGGTGGTAGACGATGTGAGCATCGACCCCAACCTTCTGGCGGACTACCTGAAGGAGATGGGCTTGAAGTACAACATCGTCAAGCTGTCGATGGACCACTTCCGCTGGACGCTGGTGAGCGACGCCATGCGGCGCATCGGCTTTGACGCCAGGGACAAGAACCGCGTGAAGCTGGTCCGACCCAGCGACATCATGCAAGTTGACCCGGTGATCCAGGAATGCTTTGACCGCGACCAGTTTACATGGGGCGACAACCCGCCCCTGCGCTGGGCGGTGAACAATACCAAGCGGGTACGCAGCGGCCAACGTGCCGGTACGAATACAGGAAATTTTTACTACGCCAAGATCGAACCGAAGAGCCGGAAAACGGACCCGTTCATGGCTCTGGCGGCATCTATGACCGAGGAGGCGGTGCTTGGCACCGGCGAGCCGGTAAAGCTGCCGCCCATCGGCGCGATCCGGCTATAGGAGGTGGGCAATGGCACTTAATTTTTGGAAGTGGCTCGCCGGAGGCAAGGCTCGTTCTCCCACCACGGTGGAGATCACGTGCCGCGATCTTCTGGCAGCGGCGCAGGAATTCCAGCTGCGGGACACCTGCTTCTGGATCTGCGCGAACATGATCGCCAACGCCGTCGGGCGCTGCGAATTCCGGACGTTCCGGGATGGCGAGGAAGTTCGAGAGCGCGAACACTATCTCTGGAACGTGGAACCGAACGTAAACCAGAACTCCACGGCGTTCCTGCACAAGCTGGTCGCGAAGCTGCTGGTGGACAATGAGGCGCTGGTCATCGGTACCCGGCAGCGGGAGGGTTATGACGCGTTGGTCGTAGCGGACAGCTATATGACCGGCGGCAGCTATCCCAGCAAGCAGAATGAGTACACAAGCGTGCAGGTAGGCGATGTGTCCTACGAGAAGACCTTCCGCGAGCGGGAAGTCCTGCATCTTACGCTGAACCACGTGAATATCAAACCGGTGCTGGATGGCCTGTACGGCTCCTACGTGCGGCTCATCAATGCCGCCATGCGGCGGTATGCGTGGGACAAGGGGCAGCACTGGAAAGTCCACGTGAGTCAGCTGGCCTCTGGCGCGGATGACTTCACGCAGAAGTTCTCGCAGATGATCGAGGAGCAGGTGAAAACCTTCCTCGACTCTGATGGAGCAGTCTTGCCGGAGTTTGAAGGCTACGCCTATACGAACGAGGGCGGCAAGGCTGCTGTAGAGCTGTCGGACATCCAGAGCCAGATGAAGGACATATTCGCGTTCACGGCGAAAGCGTTCCAGATCCCGGCGGTACTGGTGGATGGCAGCATTCAAGGCACGGAGGATGCGCAGGGCAGGTTCCTGACCGGCTGCATCGACCCCATCTGCGATCAGCTGCAGGAGGAGATCAACCGCAAGCGGTACGGCTACGACCGAATCCAGCGCGGTGACTATCTCCGCATTGATACCAGCAGTATCCGCCACTTCGATATGTTCGCCAACGCGGCGAATGTGGAGAAACTGGTCGGCTCCGGTGTGTTCTCCATCAACGAGGTCTTGCGGGCGGCGGGTCTGCCCGCCATCTCGGAGGATTGGGCGGACAAGCACTATCTCACAAAAAATATTGCAACGCTGGGTTCGGAGGCCTCTATGCTCGGCGGTGCGGAAGGAGGAAACGCATGAGGAAACCCCTTTGGGAAATCAAGCAGGCTGCGGAGGGCGTCTTGCAGCTTTACATCTACGGCGACGTAGAAGGCGAGGAGTTCGATTGGGAGAGCCGGCGGTACGTCCAGAGCGACAACAGTGCGGAGCACTTCCGCGAAGAGCTGGCAAAGCATCCCGACGTGTCGCGCATCGAGATCTCCATCAACAGCTGCGGCGGCAGCGTCTTTGAGGGTACGGCGATCTACAACCAGCTGAAGCGTCACCCAGCGCGGAAGGTGGTGCACGTGGACGGCTTCGCCTGTTCCATCGCCTCCGTGATCGCCATGGCGGGCGACGAGGTGATCATGCCGCGCAACACCCTGATGATGATCCACAACATGTGGATGTGTGCCTGCGGCAATGCCACGGAGCTGCGGAAGGCGGCGGATGACCTGGACGTCATCAATGCTGCGGGGCGGCAGGCGTATCTGCAGAAGGCCGGCGACAATCTGACGGAGGAGCGTTTGTCGGAGATGATGGACGCGGAAACGTGGCTGACCGCTGAGCAGTGTGTTGAGCTCGGTCTCGCGGATCGCCTTGCCGACACCGACGCTGACATGAGCGGCGCGTCCACCATCCTGCAGAAGATGAACGCCGGCATGGAGCAGCATCTCCGGTATCAGAAATCGCTGGCGGCGCAGCTCCGCGACTTGGCAGCGGCACTCTGGGTGCCTGCGCCCAACAAGGAACCCCAGGGCGGCGGAAGCCCTGAAAAAATCAACAAAGTTCTCGGACTGTTTTCTTGAGAATCGAAAGGAGAAAAAGAATGAACAACAATGACATTCGCACCCGCGAGGAACTGCGGCAGGCTCTCCAGCAGGCGGCCGTCTCCGGCGACACCGGCGCATTCTCTTCCGCCCTGGACGAGATGATGCAGCGCATCGGTCTGGACATCCAGGCCGAGTACGAGCAGCGGTTTGATGACCTGCGACAGGAAGTCGATTCCCGCATCCTTGCCCAGCGCGGCGCGCATCAGCTGACCACGGAGGAGCGTGCCTACTATCAGAAGCTGGGCGCGGCCATGAAGTCCTCCGACCCCCGGCAGGCCGTCACCGGCCTGGACGTCGCCCTGCCGAAGACCGTCATTGACTCCGTATTTGAGGAGCTGCAGACCGCTCATCCTCTGCTGAGCCGCATTAACTTCCGCGCTACCGGCGGTGCCGTGGAGATCATGGTGAATACCAATGGCTTCGAGGAGGCCGCCTGGGGCGATCTGTGCGACGACATCGTCAAGGAGCTGACGGCCGGTATCAAGAAGATCCCCACCACGCTGCTGAAGCTGTCCGCATTTCTGCCGGTCTGCAAGGCCATGCTGGAGCTCGGGCCCGAGTGGCTGGACAACTTCGTCCGCCAGACCCTGTACGAGGCGCTGAGCAACGGCATGGAGGGTGGTGTCGTGGCCGGCGACGGCAACAAGAAGCCCATCGGCACGACCCGTCAGGTGGGCGACGGCGTCACCGTGACCGGCGGCGCATACCCTGAGAAGGCTGCTATTAAGGTGGACGACCTGTCTCCTCACACCGTGGGCAACCTGCTGTCTATCATGGCGGCGGATCCCAATGGCAAGCCCCGCCAGGTGCGCGACGTGATCCTGCTGGTGAACCCCCAGGACTATCTGCAGAAGGTGATGCCTGCCACCACGCTGATGGCCCCGGACGGCACGTATCGCAACGACGTCCTGCCCTATCCCATGAGCGTGATCCAGACGGCCGCCCTGCCTCGCGGTAAGGCCGTGATGGGCCTCGGCTATCGTTACCTGGCCATGGCGGGCACCTCCCCCGAGGGCCGCATCGAGTACAGCGACCACTACCGCTTCCTGGAAGACGAGCGCGTCTACCTGATCAAGGCCTACGCCAATGGTATGCCTCTGGATAACAACGCCTTCCTGGTGCTGGACATCTCCGGCCTGACGCCTGCCACCTACAAGGTGACGCAGGTAGATCCTCCCGCAGCGTCTACCGATGCCACGCTGACCGCTCTGACTGTGGGCGACCTGGCTCTGACCCCCGCGTTCGCCTCCGGTACGCTGACCTACACCGCGACCACTACCAGCGCGTCTGATGTGGTGACCGCTGTGCCCGGCAACGCTGCGGCTGCCATGAAGCTGACCGTGAACGGCACCGAGATCGACAACGGCACCGCCGCCACGTGGAAGACCGGCAGCAACACCCTGCAGGTTGTTGTGACTGCCGCTGACGGCACCACCACCAAGACCTACAAGGTCACCGTCACCAAGTCTTAACGGTGGCGGGCGCGGTGAACGCCGCGCTGCTGTCGTCCGTCAAGCTCGCCTGTAACATCACCTGGAACGATGAGGCTACAGACGCTAAGGTGTCTGACCTCATCGCTTCCGGGGAGGCGTACATTGACGGTAAGCTCGGCGCGGCTGGTGACTATGAAAATCCCGGGGAGCCGTTGACGCTGCTGAAGGAGTACGTCCGGTACGGCTTAAGCGACGCGCTGGATGTGTTTGAGACAAACTATCTGAACCGGCTGCTGGCCATGCAGAACGACAGGCAGGTGAAAAGCTATGCGGAAGCTACCGTTTCGCCCTGAAGACCGGCAGATCACGCAGCCCTACCGGGACGGCGTGGTCAAGATCTACACCATAACGGATGCCGCCCAGCCTGGATACCAGCCCAAGCCTACGCCTACGCTGGTGGAAACGCTGTTTTACGCGGAGCGGCACGTCGGCCTGCAGCGGTATTACAGCGGCAAGCAGGCGCAGGTGCAGGTGGAGCGCGTGATCCGGACGCAAACGCGCCCGTCGGTGAACCCCCAGTGCATCGCCGTCACAGAGGACGGAACGCAGTACGGCATCGAGCTGGTGCAGCAGCTGCAGGACGTCTACCCGCCTTCCATGGACTTGACGCTTGTCCGGATCGAGCAGAAGTACGAGGTGCCCCATGAGTAGAAGACGAAATGTGCCCGAATCGGGTACCGACAGGACGCCCCTGTGGGCGCAGCGGATCATCGCGGCGCACCTGGCCGTGACCGATGCCGTCAGCCACGGCGGGCGTATCCAGTCTGACCGCTACTTCGTCTGGCAGGAGGATGGCGCGAACGACTTCGAAGCCGGCGGCGTCCACGCCGAGAAAGCGGTCACCGGCTCTACGGACCTGTTTACGAAACAGGAGTTTGACCCTTGGCGGGATGAGCTGGAAGCCGCCTTCGACGCAGCGGAGATCGTCTGGAGCCTGAACAGCTGCCAGTTTGAGGAAGAAGCCGGCTTCTGGCACTGCGAGTGGGACTGGGAGGTGTTCGCCTGATGGCGCGGTTCGAGTTCTCCGGCATCGACAACTACATCAAGCAGCTGAACAAGCTGCAGCAGTCCACCAAGGATGGCATTGTGGGCAAGACGGTCTATGCCGGCGCCGAGGTCGTGGCTGATTCGGTACGGCGCGCGATACAGGCTCTCCCTGTCGGTTCGGGAAGAGCTGAGGACGGCGGTCTTATCGACACCGTCACCCTGCCGCAGAAGGCGGGGCTTCTGGACGGCTTTGGCATCAGTCGCTTGAAGGACGACGACGGCTTTGTCAACGTCAAGCTCGGCTTTGACGGATACAACTCGACAAAAACCGAGAAGTATCCCAACGGCCAGCCCAATGTCCTGATCGCCAGATCTGTTAATAGCGGCACTACGTTCCGAAAAAAAACGAAGTTTGTGGACAAAGCCGTGAATTCCGCCAAGAGGGCGGCGGAAACGGCAATGGACGCGGCGTGCAACCGCGAAATTGAAAAAATCATGAAATAGGAGGTGCTGCTATGAGCGCAGCAGGAAAGGTCTGTACGGGCTTCAGCAAGCCCTACGTGGCCAAGTATTCCAACGATGGCGGCGCGGTCACCTACAGCGGCGTCATGCTGCTGGCGCGTGGCGTCAGCGTATCTCTGTCCCTGAATACCACGGACGACAACACTTTCTACGCCGACAACATTTCCGCAGAGGCCGCAGCGGCTGTATTCGCAGACGGCACCGCCACGCTGACCGTTGACGGGCTTCTGACGGCGGCGGAGAAGTTTGTCCTCGGCCTGCCCGAGGCCACCGAGATCCAGGCGAGCGGCGGCGCGGTGCAGGTCTCCCACTACGGCGACGGCATGGAGATCCCCTACGTGGGCATCGGCTTTGTCGTCCGCTACCAGAGTGGCGGCGTGGTGACCTACGCGCCCGTGGTGCTGACGAAGGCGCGGTTCCAGCAGCCCGGTCTGAATGCTGCTACGCAGGAAGAGTCCATCGACTGGCAGACGCAGGAGCTGACGGCCACGCTGATGCGCGATGACACCACCAATCACGACTGGAAACTGGTGGGCGCTGATCAGCCCACTGAGGCAGCCGCTGAGGCCGTCCTTAAGGCGATTTTGGGCGGCGCGGCGTAAAAGGAGGGGCCTATGCAGATCTACGGCAGAGAAGTGGGCTTCCGCTTCACGGTGGGCGCCTCCACCAAAATTTCCGACCTCTGCCCGGACGGCGATATCACCCGTCTGGGGGAGGTGCTGGAGGGCCAGTATGGGCAGGTCACCCGCGACACAGCAGCCATTATGGCGGCCTTGAGCGAAGGGTACGAGCAGGCGCGCTCCTTCGAGGTTCCTGGTCGCGAGCCTGACCCTCTGACTGTTGACGAGCTGTTTTCGCTGCGTCCCAGCGAGTTCAACGCTTTACAGCAGGCGGCGCTGGCGGCTTGGGCGGAGGACAGCAAGCCCACGGTGGAGGTAGAGCCCGAAAAAAAAGAAAGCGGCAAGGCGCAGGCGTCCAGCTGAACCTTGCTTGGCTCCTGTTTTACGGGCGAAAGCTGAATATGGGGAGGCAGGAGATCATGGTCACGCGATACGGTGAAATGCTGGACATGATCGCCTGCCTCGCTATTTATAACGGGGCTACCCCAAAGAAGAAACAGAAACACTGGGCATTTGACGAAGCTATGAAAGTGAGGTGAGCCTATGGCTGTGAACATTGGCCCCAAGATCGGCGTAGACGGCGAGGCGGAGTATCGCCGGCAGATCAGTCAGATTATCCAGCAGTCCAAGACACTGGAGAGCCAGATGAAGCTGGTGGCTTCGCAGTTTACCGCTGCCACAACGGCGGAGGAGCGAAATGCCAAGACCGCCTCCGTGCTGTCCAAGCAGATCGATGTGCAGCGTGATCGCGTGAAGCTTCTGGCGGAGCAGACAGGCAAGGCGGCCGCCAAGTATGGCCCTCTTAATGAGTATACGCTCAAGTATCAGGAAAGCCTGAATAAGGCCACGGCCACGCTGAACAAGATGCAGAGCGAGCTGCGCAACACCTCCAGCGGCGTAGAGGAACTGGGCGATGACATGCGTGATGGCAGCGAGAAGGCCTTGTCCTTTGGCGATGTCCTGAAGGCCAACGTCGCCTCTGGCTTTATCGTTCCCGGCGTCAAAGCGATGGCGTCGGCTATCAAAGAGGCTACCGCAGCGCTTGTCGACCTTGGTAAGCAGTCCATTATGGGCTTCGCCGAGCAGGAGCAGCTCATCGGCGGCGTGGACACCCTGTTCAAGGAGTCCTCCGCGCAGGTGCAGCAGTATGCCAACGACGCCTACAAGACTGCCGGCTTGAGCGCGAACCAGTACATGGAGACCGTCACCAGCTTCTCCGCGTCCTTGCTGCAGTCCCTGGGCGGCGACACGGCTGCGGCGGCTCAGAAGGCCGACCAGGCTATTACGGACATGTCCGACAACGCCAATAAGCTGGGCACGGACATGACCAGCATCCAGGATGCCTACCAGGGCTTCGCTAAGCAAAACTACACCATGCTGGACAACCTGAAGCTGGGCTATGGCGGCACGAAAGAGGAAATGCAGCGGCTGCTCGCAGACGCCGAGAAGTTCTCTGGAATCAAGTACGACATCTCCAGCTATGCCGACATCGTGGACGCCATCCACGTGGTGCAGACGGAAATGGGCATCACCGGCACCACCGCCAAGGAGGCGGCTACGACCATTCAGGGCAGCGCCAACGCCATGAAGTCGGCGTGGAGTAACCTTATCACCGGCATGAGCAACGAGAATCTGGACCTGGACAAGCTGGTGCAGAATGTGATCGACAGCGTCAACACCTTCGCAGACAACCTGCTGCCGCGTCTGCAGATCATGCTGCCGCGCTTTGTTCAGGGTCTCACGCAGTTGATCTCCGGCATGATCCCCTATGTAGCGCCGGCTCTGGAGCTTCTCCTACCGCCGCTTGTCGAGGGGGTCGGCGGTCTGGTATCCGGCATCGTGCAAGCGCTTCCTGCGGCCGTAGAGGCGATAGCCGCGGTCGTGCCGATGCTGGTCGAGCAGATCACGATCCTGCTGCCGCAGATCCTGAACGCCGGCATTGATATCATTGCCGCCCTTGCGTCGGGCATCGGAGAAAGCCTCCCGGCGCTGATCCCCGCGGCTGTTGACGCCATCATCACCGTGGCCGAGGGTCTGGTGGACCATGTGGATGAGATCATCATCGCGGCGGGATCTCTTATCGCAGGCTTGACGCAGGGGCTGATCGAGGCGCTGCCCCGTCTGGTGGTGCGGCTGCCGGAGATCATCGGTGCCATTGTAAAGGGTCTCCTTTCCGGAATGGCTGCTATTGGCGAAGTCGGGTCGCAGCTGGTTCGCGGCCTATTTGACGGAATCTCCAATGCGGCGTCGTGGCTTTACGACAAGCTTCGGGGCTGGGTAAGTGATGTCCTGGGCTGGGTCAAGGGTTTGTTCGGCATCAATTCCCCCTCCAAGGTTTTTGCTGATGAGGTGGGCAAGTTCATCCCGCCCGGCATCACGGTAGGCGTCGAGAAGGCGATGCCGAAGGCTATGCGCGACATGAGCGCAGAGCTGGGCGCGCTATCTAACATCCCGATGCCCGGCAGTAGCACCACCAATCTGGGCGGCGTCAACATCGTGGTATACGGAGCGCAGGGGCAGGACGTCAGCGAGCTGGCTGATATCGTCATGGCGCGGATGCAGAGTGCGGTGGAACGCAGAGAGGCGGTGTTTGCATGATTTTCTGGGCTGGAAGATCCTCCGACGACGTCCACGTCGTGGTGGAGCGCTACCCCAGCGTGGAGTTGGCCGGGCGCAAGCTGGACACGCAGTCCGTCCCCGGGCGAAACGGCGACCTGCTGTTTCTCCAGGACGCCTACCAGAATTACGTGCAGGCGTACAGCATCTACATCAGCGCGGAGCGGATGCGGCTCCCCCGCGCTATGCGCGCGGTGGCTGACTGGCTCTGTGGCCCGCGTGGGTATCAAAAGCTGGAGGACAGCTACGACGTAGAGACCTACCGCAGGGCCTATTTTGCCGGCCCGCTGGACGTGGAAAGCGTAATGCACCGGTTTGGCCGCGCGACGATCGAGTTTAACTGCCAGCCGCAGAGGTTTCTCCGTATCGGAGATATGCCGGTGCAGGCCGTGCAGGGGGAGGTTTTTCGAAACCCCACCGCGTTCACGGCTCTGCCCACGATCACTGTCGCCGGAACGGGGGCCGGAACCCTGACGGTAGGCGATGTCACTGTCAGCATCAGCAGCATGCCTCGCGGCGCTGTTGTGCTCGATTCGGACACGCAGAACGCCTCCTACGGAGCTTTTAACCTGAACAATACTATCTCCGCGCCGGAGTTTCCCACGCTGCCGGCCGGAGAAAGCGTCGTCCGCTGGACGGGCGGCATTACAAGCGTGGAGATCATCCCGAGGTGGTGGACACTATGAAACCGATCCTTTATGACGCCGACCGCACAAGCTTCCCGGCGAGCGTTGACAATGGGCTGGGCGTCCTCGCAGACGCTATGTCCTGCAAGGTGACGCAGGAGCTGAACGGTCAGTACGAACTGGAGCTGCATTATCCGGTGGAGGGAATCCACTATGAAGAGATCGCGCTGCGCGCCATTCTTCGGGCTACCGTTGGCCCAGACGGCAAGCTGCAGCCCTTTAGGGTGTATCGCATCGTGCCCGGCATGAACGGCACAGCGGCCATCTACGCGCGGCACATCGCCTATGATCTCGGAGGCTATGTGGTGTCTCCATTCACGGCAGCGGATGCACCATCCGCTGTGGCGGGCATCAAGAGCCACGCGCTGCCGGCAGGAATGCCGTTTACCTTGGGCACCGATAAGACCACCGTGGCTGCCTTAAGCGTCATGGTGCCCACCAGCGCATGGGGCCTGCTGGGCGGTCAGCGTGGCAGCCTGCTGGACGTATACGGCGGCGAGTACGAGTTTGACGAGTGGATGGTGCGGCTGCTGACGCGCCGCGGAGCGGACCGCGGTGTGTCAGTGCGGTACGGGAAAAACCTCACCGATCTGACGCAGGACGCCAACTGCTCCAACTGCTACACGGGCGTGGTGCCTTACTGGCGTGGAAACGATGTCACGGTCACGGCCGCGCCAGTGTACGCAGAGGGCGACTACGGCTACGTCCGCCTCATGCCGCTGGATCTATCCTCCAGCTTCGAGCAGCGGCCCACGCAAGCGCAGCTGCAGGCCGCAGCTACATCCTACATCAAGCAGAACCGCCTCGGCGTTCCCGCGGTGAGCTGGGATGTGAAGCTGGCACTGCTGGCGCAGTCCTCCGGGTATGAGGATGTAGCGTTCCTGGAGCAGATCTATCTGGGCGATACCGTAGGCGTCTACTTCCACCGTCTGGGTGTGGATGCCAAGGCGCGGGTAAATCGGATCGTGTGGGACTGCCTGCTGGAACGCTACGACAGCGTAGCTCTTGGCAGCGTCAAGGCCAACATCGCATCTACCATCGCTGGGCAGCAAAGGGAGATCGACGCCAAGCCGTCCATCTCGCTGGTGGAGCAGATTTCATCCGGCCTGGCAGCCGCGCTCCTGGGGGCGAACGGCGGTTCTGTCCGTCTGCTTGACACGAACGGAGACGGTGAGCCGGACGAACTGTACATCGCTGACGATCCTGACCCCACCAAAGCCAAGAAGGTGTGGCGATTCAACTACGAGGGCTGGGCCGCCAGCAGCACCGGCTACAATGGCCCCTACACGATGGGCGCTACCATCGCCGGGGGCATCCAGGCGTGGATGATCACCGCCGCGAATCTGGTGGCCGGCACCATCGCCAGCGAACAGGGAAATTTCCTGATCAACCTGGACGGCGGCACCATCGACACCAGCGCCACCGGCGCGACCTACAAAAACTCCGACTACTCGCAGGCGGATCTTGACCGAATCAACCAAATCAACATCAAGGCTGTCACGCCAACGCTGGCCGACTATGAGAAGCTGGATGTCAATGGCGATGGTACGATCAGCATCACCGATACCGTGCAGATCCAGCAGATCATCAGCGGGGCGCGAACGGTAAACTTCACCACGCGGTGGCGCCTGCGCATCGACCCCGCCGACGGGAACAGTCTCCTGAAGATCTATCGTGTCTACCGCAACAACATCACCGGCGCGGACACCGAGAACATCGTGTTCTCGGTGGGATTTGGCCGCGCCGCGGCCAACACGATCGGCGCGCAGTACGGCGAGATCGAAAAGGATCTGTTCGTAGGTGGATCTGTCGATGCATCCAATTACAAACAGGACGGAAAGACTATCACATTCCCAACGCAGAAGGCCATCGGGTACGTCGTGTACTGCACGGGCGGCAGCGAGAATCAGGCGGGGTGTTTTATCCCCGCGGGGCAGTCAGGCAGCTACCAATGCGCTTCCAACGACTGGTACTGCGCCTTCAGCTTTGACGGTGCGGGAAGCGCCACGAAAACCGGGGGCACCGGAGATATTTCACGGGTGTCCACCGTCAACAACTTCTAAGGAGGTGCTGTTATGGCGAATAGTTTGACAGTCAAGCAGGCCGTGCAGCTAAGTATGACTTTGAACGGCGTGCCGCCCACGCTGCACATGGTGCAGGGCGATGCCAATTCCAGGACGATCGTGGCCACGCTGTGGGACGGTGCGCAGCCTTACAGTATTCCGGCGGGGGCGGCCATCATGGTCCGCTTTAGGAAACCGGACGGCACTGGCGGCCTGTATGACGCGACGGAGGGCGGCAACAAGGTCTCCTACGCTGGCAGCATTGTAACGGCCCCGGTGGCCGCCCAGATTCTGGCTGTGGCGGGGGACGTATTTGCAGAGATCGATATTTTTGGCAGCAGTTCAGGGGCAGCGGCTGAGCGGCTGGCCACATTCCGCTTCATTGTCGAGGTGGCGCCCTGCGTGCTCCCAGATGCGCAGATCATCTCCAGCGACTACTACAACATTCTTGCTGCCGACATCGCAGGCGCGAAGGCCGCAGCGAATCAGGCTAAGGATTACGCGGCAGCCGCCAAGAATAGCGCGGATAGCGCTGCGATATCGGTTGAAGGTGCTGTCAAATACAACGCCCCGCAAACCCTGACGGAGGAACAGAAGCAGCAGGCTCGGACAAACATCAACGCACCCACACCGTATACGGCGGGCGATGGTATCTCCATCAGCGGCAGCGTCATCGCAACCAAAGTGCAGCCCTGCAACCGGAACCTGCTGGACAACTGGTATTTCGGCAATCCGGTGAACCAGCGGGACGTCAGCGGCACTATCAGCAGCGCAGGGTATTTTCTGGACCGCTGGAAGCTGGTGAGCGGCAGCGTGACGATCAACACGGACGGCATCACGCTGAACGGAACCATGCAGCAGGTGCTGGAGACCGCGCCGGTCGGCACTGTGACGGCATCTGCCCTGACGCAGGCCGGAGTGGGCGAGGTTGTGCCGACTTACAACAGCGAAACCAAGACGGTCACAGTCACGGCGGCGGGGGAAAGACTCGTGGCCGTCAAACTGGAGTTGGGGACGGAGCAGACGCTGGCCCATCAGAACAGCAGCGGCGCGTGGGTGTTGAACGAGATGCCCGACTACGGCGAGGAGCTGACCAAGTGCATGCGCTATCTCCAGATCATCTCCACGCCCTACGACACCTCCGGCAACGGCGTGGCCATCGGGCACGCCAACAACACCGTCGACCTGTGGGTACCCATCCCGCTGGCTGTGCCCATGCGCATATCGCCTACACCCGCCATCCCAACCGGCGGCGCATCGCGTTTCAAGGTGGGCAAAACGTCCAGCGCCTTGAAGGACGTCACCAGAGTCACGGGCGGCTGGGCGATGCAGACCGGCGGGGCTTGCAGCATGCGGAGCCTGATCTTTACGTCCAGCGGCCTGACGGCTGGCGAGACCTACGCCCTGTTCATGCAGCAAGGGGCACAAATCGTGCTCAGCGCCGAGCTGTAGGAGGTAACTGGATGGAAGCATGGACGAATGTCGGCGTGCCGCTGATCGTGGCGCTGCTGACCTCCACCGCCCTGTGGGGCGTGGTGAGCAAGGTGATCCTCAAGCGGATGGAGCTGACAGCCAAGCGCAGCAAGGCAGACGAGGCGCAGCGGAAGATGCTGGTGGGGCTTGCCCACGACCGCATTATCCACCTCGGCATGGTGTACATCGAGCGGGGCTACGTCACACAGGACGAGTACGAGAATTTACAGGTGTACCTCTACGAGCCGTATGAGGAGATGGGCGGCAACGGCAGCGCGCGGCGCGTCATGGAAGAAGTGCGGAAGCTGCCCATACGGTGAGGCATAAGATAGAACAGGCCGAAAGGCCGGAAAGGAATTTGTTATGAAACTGAACAACAAGGTATACGACATCCTGAAATGGCTGGTCATCATCGTTATGCCCGCCGTGGCCACGCTGTACGCAGCGTTGGCGGCGGTGTGGGCGTGGCCCTATGCTGACGAGGTGGTGACCACCATCACCGCCGTGGACACGTTCCTCGGCGCGGTGCTGTGCATCAGCACGGCACAGTACCACAAGGAGGCTGGCAACAATGGCTAATAGAGTGTATCTGTCCCCCAGTAACCAGCGAAGCAACAGCTATGCGGTGGGCGACACTACCGAGGCCATCCAGTGCGGGCGCATCGCAGAGGCTTGTAAGGCCGCGCTGGAGCGCTCCGGTGTGGAGGTGATGCTGGGGCAGTACGACACTATGGCAAACCGTGTGGCGGCGTCCAACCGCTTTGGGGCTGATTTGCACGTCCCCATCCATTCCAACGCCTGCAACGGCAAGGCAAGCGGTACGCACCTGTTCTGTTACAGCGGCGACCGGAAAAGCCCCGGGTACAAGGCGTGTCAGGCGGTGCTGGATGTGCTGGGGCCTGTGACGCCGGGTGCGCCGGACGTTATTCGCGCTTATCCAAGCCTGTACGAGGTGAAGTACCCCGCCGCGCCAACGGTATACATCGAGGTAGATTTCCACGATGTGGTCCACATCGCGGAGTGGATTATTAACCATACGACGCTCATCGGTGAGACCATCGCCAAGGGCCTCTGCGCGGCGCTGGGCGTACCCTTTGTGGCGAGGGATGATGCGGAGCCAGCCCCGTCACCTGCACCTGCCGAAACGGTTTCTGTGGCTGTGCGCGTGCTGCGTCGCGGCATGAAAGGCGCAGATGTGAAGACCCTGCAAGCGGCGCTGATCGCCTACGGCTGCTCCTGCGGCGCGGCAGGTGCGGACGGAGACTTCGGCGGCGGCACGGAAACGGCGCTGAAGAAGTTCCAGACCAAGTACGGCCTCGGCGCTGACGGTATCGCAGGCCGCGGCACCTGGGGCAAGCTGCTGGGACAGTAAAGTGAAAAATATCCCGCACCGTTTCGGCGCGGGATATTTTTTTGCTTAAAATTACGATTTCCTCGACAGAGGACGAGCAGACCGAGCGCGAGAACGCCGCATATCTGGCGGGCGGAGCATGGTCATGATGGTGCTTGACATTTCCTGCGCAGCGCGATAAACTATTTTTGTCGGATGCAAGAGGCGCTTGCATCTGGTGCGGCGCGATCCCGCCGCCGTGGATTGAAATAGTGAGAAGGACAAACACTTCAAGCGCAGGGAAAGCACCGGAAACCGGTGCTTTCCCTTTTTACAATTTTGATTATGAAAGGATACTTAAAATGACAGACAAACTGTTTTTTCCTTGTTCAGCGCAGCGCTTTCTTCGTCCGACCGAGACGCTTTCGTCTCCGACTGGTCGCTGTCCTCCGTCTGGGGCGATACGCCGGACGCGGACATCCCCGCAGACCGCATCGACCTGCTGGCGCGTCTCTGGGACGCCGCCCACCTGACGATCCGCGACATCCGGCAGCACACCGGCCTATCTCAGGCGGCCTTTGCCACCCGGTACTGTATCCCCACCCGCACGCTGGAGGACTGGGAGCGCGGCGTGCGTAGCTGCCCCGACTACCTCCGCCTTCTGCTGGCGCAGGTAACAGGAGCATATCAGCGGCCGTGGGGATAGCTCGTTGTCATTTCGTTGTCAAAAGTTGTTTTTATCGAGCACAAAACCGTCCGCAAGGCTGGACGGTTTTCGCGCCGTCTCGGACGCGCGGCGAGCCGCAAAGCCTTGTGCGCAAAGATAAAACCGCCTGATCGTTGCAATCAGGCGGTTTCTGGTTTTGGAGCAGGGTACGGGAGTCGAACCTGTTGAAAAAACCGGTATACGTGGCTTAAATACTCACTTCCCGGAAACTTCCGTTGCCATTTTGTTGTCAAAGTAGGCATCAATAGACTTGTCAATCTCCGCCATCCTGTCGTCCATCGTGTAGGCGTAAACCTGCTTGTACATCCAGTCGTCGGACCAGCCGTTTCGCTCCTGCGCGTACCGAGATTCTACGCCCAGGCGGACCATGATGGCGGCATTGGCGTGGCGCAGATCGTGGAAGCGGCAGCGGGGAATGCCGGCGGCATCGAGACCACGAATGAAGCGATTATAGATCGTCTGGCCGGAGGTGGGGACAATATACCCCTCGCTGCGTCCGGTGGCGTCTATCAGAGCCTGAATATGGGCGGGGACAGATACCCAGCGATCGCCGGAGAAGGTCTTCGGCGGCTTCACCTCGTCGCCGCTCTCGCCGGAGACAATGGCGCGGCAGATGTGCAGCCGGCCTCCGGAGATATCCTCGAATCTGGCGCCGCGGATCTCCGACATACGCATCCCCATCCACAGCGCCATGAGCACGGGCAGCTCCATGTCCGTGCCGGAGAATGCCGCGATGATCTTGCCGATCTCGGCGTCCTCGATCCTGCGCAGCTCCACTTTCCGCTTCTGTGGAAGGATGATGGAGATCTTCAAATCTGGCGCAAACTGCTTCAGGACGGAGACGAGAAGCCCCTCGACGTTGCGGACGTACTTTGGGCTTTTTCCGCTCTTCACCATTTTCCCAATCTCCCGCTGGATCTGCTCAGAGGTGATGGAGGCAGCTGGCAGCTCCATCAGGCTCGGGAAAGATGTCTTCTGGAGACGCTTGTACTCCGCGGCGGTGGAGGGGGATATCACACCGTCTCGCGATTCAATGTACTTCCTGTACGCATCCTTCAGGGTAATGGTTGAGGCGGCTTTTTCGGGCGCCTTCAGGCCGTGCTTGATGGCCATGGCCTCAGCAATGGCCCCCTCCTTGGTCTCGCGGGTAATGGACACGTCTTGCCCGTTGACGCGGACGCGGCAGGCCCACGAGCCGCTGGGAAGCTTCCGGGCGGTGGGCGTGTGGGCGGTGTTCTTGCTGCGCTGCTCCCGGACCTGCCGGGTGCCGCACCATTTGCAGTAGACGGAGTCGGCGTCTATCTCGCGGCCGCAGCCCTTATTCTTGCACTTCATAACATCCCCCCATCATCAAGAAGGGCGGTGTCCG
>OLOT01000426.1_pt1 | contig 31392 bp, 29 predicted proteins | sample 1671991 | NCBI WGS metagenome assembly OLOT01 (sample SAMEA3136634, study PRJEB25190) | human gut metagenome | biome: human gut; feature: human-associated habitat; material: faeces | place: Austria | collected 2013
GGTCATCGGGCATTATCTGAACATAAAACACTATCAGTAAGTTGGAGTCATTACCGAGAAACCGGACCTCACCCGATTCAGGTCTGAGATTTTCCCCGGAAATAGTCTGGTCGCCCCTCAAGCTCCCTCTCAATCAGTTCCTCAGCAAACAGGGGCGCCATCCTGTTGACCCGACGCTCAAGATTCCTTCGACGCGCAGCGGCTTTGCGCTCATCGCTCCAGCGCTTAATCTGCCGCTCATCGGGAAAATCCACGCACACCGCATACCCGGCGCCCGCCACCCAGCGCAACATAATGGATCCGGGCGCAGGCTGTCCGGCCTCCACCACTTCGGATGCCAGTTCATGCGGACCGGGACACGGTGATGGTAATTTCCAGCGCAGGGTGAACCGCCCCGGTTTTCCGGGGCGGTTCAGTTGATGGCCTGAAAGGCTTTCCGGATGCCATTAATGCAGTGTATCCGCAGGCCCGGATACAGCTGTGTATCGTCCACATGGTGCGCAACAGCCTGCGGTTCGTGTCCTGGAAGGACTACAAGGCAGTCACCCGTGATTTGAAGGCCATCTATCAGGCACCCACGGAAGAGGCAGCATTACAGGCGCTGGACACATTCGCCAGCATATGGGACAGCCGCTACCCACAGATAAGCCGAAGCTGGCAGGCAAACTGGGCATCAAACCGGAAGAGGTGATGACCCTCGGCGATCAGGAAAACGACATCGCGATGATTGAATATGCCGGAATGAGTGTCGCAATGGAAAATGCCATCCCATCGGCTAAAGACGTTGCCGACTTTGTCACCAAATCCAACCTTGAAGATGGCGTGGCATATGCCATTGAGAAGTTTGCGCTGAGTTAAGCTCGCACCGTAATATTGCTGATGCGGCTACGCATTATTGCCCGGCGGAGTCGTGGCTGTGTCAGCAGATTTACCAGGCAAATTTTCCTCAGTAGCCTCCTTCCGCCGTAACGCGCGTGTTGCGGGCCAGCGTGAGACTTTACTACTATCAGCACATCGCCTAATCGCTCCGCGCTGTCCAGCGCATAGCTGATCCCTTCCAGCGGGCTGCCGCTTCTTATTGAGCGCAATCACCTGCTTCTTACCTGCAAGCGGCCGAGCCAACCCGATGATTGCTACGCCGAAATGCTCCAATTTTTTCACCGGATTAAGTTGCCATGGCGCAACGTTATTTGGCGGAAGTGAAGTCTACGTGAAGTGGAAACAGGAAGCCGGAGCTTAAAATGGTTTAACGAATTTTTTTATCGATTGTTGTTTTTGTGATCCAAGTTGTAGTACCAAATATATTAATCGTACTACTATTAACCCATGAAACGCTGAATACTCTGCAATTTTGAACTTCAATGCTGGGGATTTTTACGACAACAGGGATAAAGTAATGGTAGCGAAAACGCATTAAGGACTTTCAATGACCATTACCAAAACAGACCGCATTACCTTTACCCTCGGGCGGCAGATTGTCAGCGGCAAATATGTGCCTGGTGCGGCGCTGCCCTCAGAGGCCGATTTATGCGACGAGTTTGAAACTTCGCGCAATATTATCAGAGAGGTGTTCCGCTCCCTGACGGCAAAGCGGTTGATTGAGATGAAGCGTTATCGCGGCGCGTTTGTTGCCGCCCGCAACCAGTGGAACTACCTCGACACCGAGGTGCTGCAATGGGTGCTGGAGAATGACTATGATCCGCGACTGATTAGCGCGATGAGTGAAGTGCGTAACCTGGTGGAGCCAGCGATCGCTCGCTGGGCGGCAGAGCGCGCCACCTCCAGCGAACTGGCGCAGATTGAGGCAGCCCTAAACGACATGATCGCCAATAACCAGGATCGGTATGCATTCAACGAAGCGGACATCCGTTATCACGAAGCGGTGCTGAACGCCGTGCATAATCCGGTATTACAGCAGTTAAGCGGGGCAATAAGTTCGCTACAGCGTGCGGTATTTGAGCGTACCTGGATGGGCGACGAGGCCAACATGCCGAAAACGCTTCAGGAACATAAGGCGCTGTTTGATGCGATACGGCATCAGGACAGTAACGCAGCAGAACAGGCGGCGCTGACGATGATCGCCAGCTCAACCACAAGGTTAAAAGACATCACATGACATCACGCTACATTGCTATCGATTGGGGGTCGACCAATCTTCGTGCCTGGCTTTACCAGAGTGAAAAGTGTCTGGAGAGCCGGAAATCGGAGGCCGGGATCACCCGGCTTAATGGCCGCACGTTTGAGGCGGTGCTGTCGGAGATCACCGAAGGCTGGATGCTGGAAAATACGCCGGTTGTAATGGCGGGAATGGTAGGAAGTAACGCGGGCTGGGTAAACGTCCCTTATCTTCCCTGTCCTGCACGCCTTAACGATATCGGCAGGCATCTGACCCGCGTGAAAGACAACGTCTGGATTGTGCCGGGTCTGTGCATCAATAATGCCGATAACCATAACGTCATGCGCGGTGAAGAAACACAACTGGTCGGCGCACATACACTGAGGCCTTCCGCCTTGTATGTAATGCCTGGCACGCACTGTAAATGGGTTCGGGTCGATGGCGATCGGGTAGAAGATTTTCGCACGGTGATGACCGGCGAGCTTCATCACGTACTGCTGACGCACACGCTGGTCGGCACGGGCCTGCCGCAACAAACCGATTCGCCGGAGGCCTTTAACGCCGGGCTGGAATGCGGCCTGCAATCCCCCGCGATCTTGCCCCGGTTGTTCGAAGTCCGTGCCTCATATGTACTGGGCGTGCGGCCTCGCGAACAGGTCAGTGAATTTCTCTCCGGTCTGCTGATTGGCAGCGAAGTTGCCAGCATGGGCGAGTATATCCCGGTGTGGCAGACCGTCACCCTCGTCGCCAGTCCGTCACTAACCGCACGCTATCAGCGAGCATTTGCGCTATTCGGGCGTCAAAGTCAGGCGCTCAGCGGTGACGACGCATTTCAGGTAGGAATAAGGAGCATCGCTTATGCAGTGGCAAAATAAACTTCCGCTTATCGCCATCCTTCGCGGCATCAAACCCGATGAGGCACATGCCCATGTGGCAGCGCTCATTGAAGCGGGATTTGAAGCCGTTGAGATCCCGCTGAACTCCCCGGAGTGGGAAAAAACCATTCCGGCGATGGTGAAAGCGTTTGGCGATAAAGCACTGATTGGAGCAGGCACTGTGCTGAAGCTGGAGCAGGTTGATCAACTTGCCGCTATGGGCTGTACGCTAATGGTGACGCCAAACATTCAACCGGAACTGATCCGCCGGGCGGTGGAACACGGTATGACCGTCTGCCCCGGCTGCGCCACGGCCACGGAGGCTTTTGATGCCATTGACGCGGACGCGCAGTCGCTGAAGATTTTCCCGTCTTCGGCGTTTGGCCCGGATTATATCAAGGCTCTGAAGGCCGTATTGCCACCTGAGATCCCGGTATTCGCCGTTGGCGGGGTTACGCCGGAGAACTTAAAACAGTGGATTGATGCCGGCTGTCTTGGCGCCGGGCTGGGCAGCGATCTCTATCGCGCCGGGCAGCCCGTTGAGCGCACGGCACAGCAGGCTGCCGCATTTGTGAAAGCGTATCGAGAGGCAGTGAAATGAAAATTACCAAACTCACCACATATCGTTTACCCCCGCGCTGGATGTTCCTCAAAATAGAGACTGACGAAGGCGTGGTGGGATGGGGCGAACCCGTGATTGAAGGGCGCGCGCGCACCGTGGAAGCCGCAGTACACGAGCTGGGCGAGTATTTGATTGGTCAGGATCCCGCACGCATTAACGACTTGTGGCAAGTGATGTACCGCGCTGGTTTTTATCGCGGTGGCCCGATTCTGATGAGCGCTATTGCCGGTATTGACCAGGCGCTCTGGGATATCAAAGGAAAAGTGCATAACGCGCCGGTATGGCAACTGATGGGCGGCCTGGTGCGCGACAAAATCAAAGCCTATAGCTGGGTCGGCGGTGATCGTCCGGCGGAAGCTATCGCCGGTATTTCCACACTACGTAAAATTGGCTTTGATACCTTTAAATTAAACGGCTGTGAAGAATTAGGCATTATTGATGATTCACGGAAAGTAGATGCGGCGGTAAATACCGCGGCGCAAATTCGCGAAGCCTTTGGTAATGAAATTGAGTTCGGCCTCGATTTCCATGGCCGTGTCAGCGCACCGATGGCCAAAGTGTTAATTAAAGAGCTGGAACAATATCGCCCGCTATTTATTGAGGAGCCAGTATTAGCCGAACAGGCAGAATATTATCCGCGTCTGGCCGCACAAACGCATATTCCCATTGCGGCCGGTGAGCGAATGTTCACTCGCTTTGAGTTCAAACGGGTGCTGGAAGCGGGTGGCGTGGCAATTCTGCAACCGGATCTCTCGCACGCGGGTGGGATTACCGAATGCTATAAAATCGCTGGTATGGCAGAGGCTTACGATGTAGCGCTGGCACCACACTGCCCGCTCGGGCCGATTGCGCTGGCCGCCTGTCTGCACGTCGACTTTGTGTCGCACAATGCGGTATTCCAGGAGCAAAGCATGGGCATTCACTACAACAAAGGTGCCGAACTGCTCGACTTCGTGAAAAACAAAGAAGACTTCAGTATGGAAGGCGGCTTCTTCAAACCGCTGATGAAACCCGGCCTGGGTGTGGAAATTGATGAAGAGAAGGTTCATGAACTGAGTAAACATTTCCAGGATTGGCGTAACCCGTTGTGGCGTCACGCAGACGGTACGGTTGCTGAGTGGTAATAGCGTTCTTTTAAATAGTTAAAATAATCAATAACGATCGGCTGCCTGATGGCGGAGGGTATCCCTTTATCATGAGGCAGCAGAGTGAGGATTCTGTTATGAATACCGATCTGTATTCTTCAACATTACGGCAGCTTAATGCGAAGATAATTCCGTTTATTATTATCTGCTATTTTGTTGCTAATCTGGATAAAACCAACATCTCTATTGCTGCGCTGCAAATGAACGCTGACTTAGGGCTGAGCGCCAGTATGTATGGTCTCGGTGTTGGGATGTTTTATATTTCCTATATTATTTTCGAAATTCCCAGCAACGTTATTATGACGAAAGTAGGGGCCCGGTTGTGGATTGCCAGGATTATGATCACCTGGGGCATTGTCAGTGCCGGGATGTCGCTGGTACACACACCCACGCAACTCTATGTTATGCGATTCTTACTCGGCATGGCAGAAGCCGGGTTTACGCCGGGCATCATTTATTATATTTCCTGCTGGTTTCCGAAAAGCAACCGCGCGCGTGCCATGTCATTCTTTTATATGGGATCGGTAATGGCCTCCATTATTGGATTGCCGATTTCCGGTTCCATCCTGAATATGCATGGTATCGCGGATATCGCAGGCTGGCGCTGGCTATTCGCCATTGAAGGTATTCCGGCTATTGTACTTGGCGTACTGGTTCTGTGGCGTTTGCCGCAATCCCCCGACCATGCGGCCTGGCTTTCGACCGAACAAAAAGGCTGGCTAAAAGCGCAGTTGGCGCGTGATAACGCGAGCGTGGAAGTCGGGGCCAACCATAGCTGGATCGGTGCCCTGAAAAATAAAACCGTATTGTTATTAAGTCTGGTGTGGTTTTTACAGGCATTTGGTTCGATCGGGATCACGCTCTTTTTACCGCTAATCATTAAAAGTATGGCCAGCGATCAGAGCAATATTGTGATCGGCCTGCTTTCCGCCGTGCCGTTTATCGCAGCATGCTTATTTATGTATATCAACGGTCGACATTCAGATACCACTAACGAACGTTCATGGCACTTAGGTCTGCCGCTGATCCTCTCCGGACTGTCGCTGGCGATCGCGATTTATTCCGGCAATCTGCTGGTGGCCTATGTCCTGCTCGTACTGACCGTGGGCTTTAACTTTGCCCTCACGCCAATCTTCTGGGCGGTAACGACCGAGAAACTGGCGGGCGTCGCAGCGGCGGCTTCTATTGCATTTATCAATACTGTCGCAAATTTCGTGGGCCTCGGTTTACCACCGCTGCTTGGCAAAATTAAAGATGCGACGAACAGCTATCACTACGGGCTGCTGATTGTTGCTGTGGCGCTCATCATCGGGGGAATCATTGGCATCCTGGTTTCGCGTCCTGCGCCATTGCGGGTATCTGAAGATCCTGCCTCTCGTCTCTCTTAATATTGGAAACGCTATGAAACAGAAAGTACTCAAACAAGCCTATTTACCGGATGCGCTGACCTGGGAGCTTAGCCAGCGTTACGATTTATACGATCTCGCTCTTCTGTCTGATACAGAATTGCAAGCCGTTGCCAGCGAGATCGCCGTGGTGATTACCAACGGTGAGGCAGTAGTCACGCGTGAATTTATTAATACACTACCCGCACTGAAGTTGATTGCCGTGTTTGGTGTGGGGTATGACGGAGTGGATGTCGCCGCCGCGCGTGATGCCGGAGTAGACGTTACTCATACGCCAGGCGTATTAACCGACGATGTTGCCGATCTGGCGATGGGGCTCATGCTTGCCGTCTCACGCAAAATTGTCGCTGCGCAGAAATTTATTGAACAGGCTGGCTGGCAGAACAGCGGTTTTCAGTGGACGCGTAAAGTTTCCGGCAAACGTCTGGGTATCCTTGGCATGGGACGCATCGGGCAGGCCATAGCCAGACGGGCGGCAGCGTTCGATATGGAGATTTCTTACAGCGACCGCCAGAAAAATAATGCACTGATATGGAATTACATTCCCGATCTACAGGCCCTGGCGCAAAACAGCGATTTTCTGATGGTTTGCGCGCCGGGCGGTGAAGGAACCAAAGCGCTGATCAATCAATCTGTGCTGGAGGCGCTGGGCGCGGAGGGCATTTTGATCAATATCTCGCGCGGCAGCGTGGTGGATGAGGACGCGCTGATAGCCGCACTGGAAAATAACACCATCGCCGGTGCTGCGCTGGATGTCTTTGCCCACGAGCCGCACGTTCCCGTATCGTTGCAGAAGCGCGACAACGTGGTGATCACGCCACATATGGCCAGCGCAACCTGGGAAACGCGTCGGGAAATGTCGCGTCTGGTACTGGAAAACGTTGAGGCATGGTTCGCCGGTTTGCCGCTGGTGACGCCGGTACCCTGAGCATGATTTCGCCCCTGTCTGCCGGGGGCGTCAGACTGATGGTAAGTCTGATTTTACTCTTTTATATGCCGTTTTGCCGGATGCGGCTTCGCATTATCCGGCTTTAAAGTATATTAATATCAGTGCGTTATTTTTATACCATAGCCTGTTCAGGCGAAGTGCCGCACAGTATAACCGTTGTCAGCAATTTGACTCCCTGTCTGCCAGGTCTTCTCTTTCCACTCTATTAATGCTGCTACCTTTCCCGCTGGCAGGTCGCCACACCTTGCGATACCCTGCCCTTCACCCTGACCCGGAGACGCTGCAGATTTTTGGTGTGGTGACCGCGTTTATCCATAAGACGCGTGGAGCGGACTGATGTTTGCCCTGGCCGACGTCAATTCGTTCTATGACAGCTGCGAGAAGGTGTTTCGCCCTGACCTGCGGGGTAAACCGGTTGTCGTGCTGAGCAACAACGACGGCTGCGTTATCGCCCGCTCAAAAGATTATGTGGAATTGCAAGTAACACTGTGATGCAGATGAAGCGAACTTCATCTGACTATAATATTGATATCGTTTTCCGCAACAATCAGCATCACAGCAGGTAAACCTTCCACACTCATTTTTTGATGTAACTTTTTGATTAAATTATCATCTTCATTACTGGCTTTCGCTGAAAATCCTTGAGGATGGGAGTGCCATTCACCAACATAATCGACAACACGAGCGGTCAGCTGCTGAACCCGTTCTAATGCTTCCTTTTGTCCCTCTTCTCCTCGGACAAAGAAGGCTGGTGAGGATTTACTGTCGATAGGTTCTGGGAGCACATCAACCAGAATAATAGTCTTGTTCTTAAAATCAGTTATGCCCACAATAGCGCCCCCGGTTTCATTCGGTAGGGCCTGTAAACGGGTATGTCTCAGTTTTTGTTCTAAGCCTTGATCGTATCTAACAATCCATTCGCCAGCAATTACAGATACCACAGGGTAAAGCTCAATTTCATGAGCGCTCACTGCACCTGAATTTTCATCAGACACCCAGATACATAATCGAGCATCATCCTTAAGGACGGTCTGCCGTAGTTGGCGCGACAGGATACCAGCATGAACGTGAATACATTCGTTAGACATACGTACAGAAATATCCCGACATCCACCACCGACCCAACGATCACCATAATTGTGCTGTAGGTGAGTGTTTCCCCACTCGCTGCTCAAAATTGCCCGGTAGTATTGCCCCTCAATTGCATCAATTCGGCACTGTCTGTCTGTATCCTCTATTAACATCACGCTGGCCTTGCCTGATGGTGTCAGAAACAGACTAACTGTTCTGGGTATATCATCTTTTAACGCTAAGGTCCTAGGCACCTCAAAGGTGGTACTGACATCCACAACTAAGTGAGCCTCATTCACAGCTCTGGCAATATCATGATCGCCATCAAGAATACTTTTATTGATCGCTCCGGGGAGAGGTTCATGTGGATAAATACTACCTGCGAGGTGCCGAAGAATATCAGTTTTAGGGTATCCAATATGATCATCAACCCCAATATGGCGGGGCAGATTATGTGGAAGGAGTTTGTCAGGATCGATAAATGTCCAGTGTCCCCAGCCGATTCGTATCCAGATATCAGCTAATGTGCCGCCAAGAGCCCCAACGCCAGCCAGAACACCATAGAAAGATGCATTATCAGAATCAACAGCAGAAATGTCTCTTGCTCGTGCAGCATTCATAGCAGAACGTATTTCGACAGGTAACAGTGGTAATTGTTGCCATTGTGTACCTCTCACGCCACCAAGTAGTCGGAAACGGTGCTGTATTCCCCGCTCATTCCTAGGGGCAAGTATGTCTAATACGCTGGCAAGTTCGTAGAGTGAGCGTTCCACGATATAGCCCATAACATCAGTACGTTCTGTTTTACCATCCCTTAAACGAGGAACCCATAGCAGAATTAGCAATCCTTCCTTTTCACCAGAGCTAGGGCGAAGACCTGTATCAGGTATAGCATCATAAACAGCATCAGCGAGTGGCTGGAGAAGTTCACTTCCCCAGGATTGAAGCTGCTCTTCCAGTTTTTTCAGATTGTCAGGATATGAAGCAACTAATGAGGCTTCAACTGGTGGGACGGCAATGGTTAATAAGCGAAATGGTCTGATGCCCTGATTAGAATGTTCAGGTACAGCCCTTAAAATTATCGGCTTACCATTGCTGACCATCTGGAGGCTGAGTTTATGAGCTGCGGCATGATTATAATCAAGATAATTCGCTGGTAAAATAAGTTGATAGGGGCTCATATAAAAAAGTTGCTCAAGAGGTTGGTCTTCTCGATGCAAACGCTGTTCAGCTGATTCTCTGAGCCACCAAAATATTCGCTCAATAAATCTTTCAGGTGTCCAGTTGCGTTCGACGGCGCTCCAAGATACATCATAAAGGCAAAGAATTTTTGGAGAGTCTGGTACACCTGCATGTTGATGAGATAAAACAGGAAAATCTTTACGCAATGCATGAACTAGGATCGGGATAGTGAACTTAGGGTTTATCTCAATAGCTAATCGTTCTTTACGACGAATGCCGGCCTTATTGCCAGAAGTTACTGTACCATCAGCAACATCAATGACTAGGTATTCCGAGCGGTCATTGTTTTGCTCAGATAAACGTAATTCTCGAACAGTTATATAGGGATGCTGTTCGCATGCTGTAAGCAATGAGATTGTTTGCGGATATAGGCTATCACGCCCCGATGAATCGAGGCGTTTACCCAATTCGAAATATTCGATCATTGGTTTATTACACCTGCCCGGGGTGCGGCTGCCGTAGCAGCGCTTGTCGCAGCAGAAACTGCACCAACAATAGCGGGAATCAATTTTCCATCTCGTGCCACTTCAAACTCAAGAACAGTTTTATCTTTAAGGTCGCCCGTGCAACTGAACCAACCATCAACATTATCCAGAATATCATCGTACTCACGTTTAGCTCGAATACACGGAGGGTCATAATCGTCATCAAGTATCTGTTTGCTGCTGGAAACTATTGTCGCTCCAGAACGCGCTTGCCCTAAAGCATTACGGGCCGCATCGCAAACCAGAGCATCTTCTCCCCATTGTGACCAGCTATAATAGGAAAGTGAATGCCACGAACAATGATGTGGTGTGAGGAGAAGATCATACTCCAGCACCTCAGGATTGCTTTTGTAACGATTCCATAATCGCTCCCAGATGAGAACTTCTGCATCCCCACCGAGTAAAAAGTGCATAGGATTACGAGAATATGCGGAAGGCAGTATTTTCATATTCATAATGATACTGGATTCATTTTTAGAAAGGGCTTCTTCCAGATTTTCATCATCTTCATGTGGTGCAGGTGCCAGAAGCTGTGCAGAGAAAATGTCTGAAACTTGCCCGTCAATTCTGGTGAATGTATCTCCAGCTTTAATAAGAATGGCACTCAGATCATCCGTTTTACCGTTAATATCTTCACCCATGATAAGAATGCGATTACCGCTAAATGCGTAACCATGTTCCCGCCAGTATTTTACACGGCGCCGAGCTTCCGTATTAAATGCCTGAGCATCTTCGCAAAGTGTGTGATTTTTCGAACGACGTCGAAAAATCAATGGTGATGACCACAACTCTCGGATGATTATGCGTTTTTCTGAACGTTTCAGATGGTCATCTGGATAGTCTTCAGGACGGCCCAGCCAAAAATGTTTACGTAGACCCCCGCAATGGTCCTGATCCGGATGACTCAGCATAAAGACGTCAACAAAAGGGCGATCGTTATTATCGTACTTCAATCTGTTACGTAGCGCCGAGGCAACATCAGGTGTGTCATCTTTGGGGTCATCAGCAGCAGAACGGATATGTACATCAGTCAGAATGGATGTACCCTGGGTATCAGCCAAACGCACCAGTGTCATATCACCGTTGCCGACCTGGAAAAAAGTAACTTTTGCTGCCATCGACATCTCCTTCAGGGATACGAAAGATTGAGGTTAAGAACATCTGTTGCTAAGATACATCTAGTAATTATTCGAGTCTAGTAACTATGCGTATATTTTTTAGACTCAAATTGTAAGCACAGGAAATGATTGATAAATGATTGATAAAATGGTGCGAACTGGTCATTGGGGCCAAGAGAGACGACTTGAATTCATCGATTTTCGCCTACTGTGGGAAGGTCGACTTAACCGTGCAGATATCACTACATTTTTCAGAATTTCAGTGCCGCAGGCTTCGTTAGATTTGGCTAAATATCAAGAGATTGCACCAAGAAACATGGTGTATGATCGAACTCAGAAGGCTTATGTAACTACCCCAGATTTCAAACCTGTTTTTTCAAGTTTTGACAGTAATCATTACCTGAATGAACTATTAGGGCGAGAAAATGGAATAGTGGATCCTTGTGATAGTTTCATTGGATGGGCCCCTCCGGTTGCCAGCCTTCCTCTTCCGGCTAGGAAAGTACAACCTGAAATATTGATTGATTTAATCCGGGCCATGCAAAGAGAACAGGCTTTGGTTGTTGATTATCGTTCGATGACTAATGAACCAGCGGTTCGTATGTTATACCCAACTGCATTTGCACATGATGGTCATCGGTGGCATATTCGCGCCTATTGTTTTAAATCTGCAATGTTTAAAGATTTTGTCCTTGGCAGATTCTTTAATATTATTGAATTTGTTTCCCCACCGACATCAATTCCACAAGATGTTGACTGGAATACATTTATTGATGTGGTGATAGGTCCAAACCCTAACTACGATACGAATAGACGGCTATCTATTGAGCATGATTACCAAATGGTACATGGCGAGGCGAAAATTCGGATACGTAAAGCACAATTATATTATCTTAACCGTCGGTTAAATTTGGATGTGAAAATCGATTCTTCAATAGATGATAAGCAGCAAATCATCATGCTAAGAATAGAAAAACCTGAAGATTCTATAGGATAAAGTTAACATGAATGTAACTGGTATTAATAAAAACAATAAGGAATGGATGATTGCGATAATAATTACCTACCTTTTTGTTTTGTTATGTCTGGCAACATACGCTATTGGGGCTATGTCTCTGGGGTGGTTGCCTGCACCTTACGCACCATTAAGGGTGCCACTGATGTGTGGTGCCATTGCCTATATTGGTGGTTGTTTATATTGTTTTCGTGCAATTTACATCAATAAATGCATTAGAAAACAATGGGATCCAGATTGGCATGTATGGTATTTCATCCGCCCACTTACCAGTACAATTGCAGGTGCAATCAGTTACTTATTTCTTAAAGCAGGATTGTTAGTTCTGGAATCTAGCTCCAATGCAGGGTCCAGTGAAATGGGTTTCTTTGCATTGGCGTTTATTGCAGGCTTTAATGTCGATAAGTTTGTCGCGAAAATTGAGGAAGTTGCAAAGGCCGTGTGGGGGATTGAAAAAACAAGAAGTGCAACTAATCATGAGGTAAAAGACTTAGATAAAAAAGAATAACTTGGATATTCAAATTAACCGGGATATTTTTCGCTATTTTATCTTCTTTGCTTGTCTGGTGTTTCAATGTTTTTTAATTTCTCTAATAATTTGTCTATCGCACCAATATCATTATTTACTGCTGCCTGTTCATCATCCGTCAACGGGATCTCCTGCATCATTTTGAGTAAATTCTGACGCCCCTCTATATATTGCGCTTCTGATGATGATTTAGGCAGGTAGAACGAACATTTTGCACAAGCCATACGGTGTGGGCACTGTTCAAAAAAGTCATAACTACACAATCCGTGCCCAAGGTCATAATATCGCCATGGTTCTCCTTTCTGCATTTGTCCGGACGAAATTGCATCCTGATCGATCAGCACCGAAACCATACGACGGTTTCGCTCAAAGTATCCTGCTTTAGACAGAGACCCTGCCAGTTTTGTCGGTGTGATATCGATATAATGCTGTGTCGAACTGGGAGAGGAATGTCCGAGCCAGCGCTGTAACTCAAATAATCCTAGTGGTTCCCTGGCATTAAACAGCTGGCTGGCTATAGTTGCCCGCGCTCTGTGGCTAGTGATAGTTCCCCTGATATCTTCGTTTGGAACACCAGCTTTCCGACAAAGCATCGGAATTAAGGATTTATTAATATAACTCTGGCTAATCCGAGCAGCTTTATGCATAAAAAGATAACTGACAAGTTCACCCGTTTTTAAATCAAGTTGGTCTGGTTGTATATTTCGTTCTTTTTCCCAGCAATCAATGTATTCCCCTACGATTGGATCAACAGGTTTGGTGAAGGCCGTGCTGGTTTTGTTCACGGGAACATCCAGCAAACATATCCGAGAGCCACCCTGATGTTCATCATTTTGCCAGCGTATACAGCCTGTTCGCATCCGCAAAATTTCATCACGACGCAACCCACCAAACAGCCAGAGAACACATAATGCACGAACCATAGAAAATGGGTAGCGATAGTAAAGTTGTTCACCATAATGCAGATCCTGCTCCTGCAGGTTCAACCCTGCCCAGACAAGTTTACTCCATATATCATCAGCAACGACTCTTGGTGCAGGGCCAATACTGGCCCGGATAGCGCGGGGTAAACGGAACGTTCTGACAGGATCAAATCGGACGATAATAAGCCCCCATTCCTGAAGGTCTCGAAAAAAAACTCTGATAGCCTGTAAAATCCCCGCCCGTGCAGAGGCTGTCATTAACTGGCCTATTCGATTCTGATACATATGGCGCGGTTCAGACCACTGGCCTATTTTCATTTGACACACTGCGGCTACGTATTCAAGTGCGATGTCCCGGCTCCAGTCTGCAGGAGAATGTATATCAGGGTGAGTGGCTTTCAGCCAGCGCCCACACTGCAGGATGCGGTACCATGTACTGAGTTCAGATGATGGTGCTTTAATAGCGGTTTTACGCCAGCGTTCACACCATCGCAACCATTCTTCCGGAACGTTACTGGTTGCACGATATTCCCCGTGAGGCCGTCTGCGCTCAAGAATACGATGGTCAATGCCCGCGGGGAACAGCCCCATCGCAGCAAATATCCTTGACAAGGTGGCCGCAGAGCGACGCATATAAACAGGCCCGTAAGTTATTACTCGCTTAAGTGTTTCCAGTTCCAATTTTTCAGGATCAACCTGCCGCTGACAAAGCATAGACAGCAGTAGCGCATTACGAATGTTATTGTCAGCAGCGACAAAGCCGAGGCGCTGCATGTTCTCCTGAAGCTTGTTTACCGCCGCCTCTGTCGCCGGGCGGCCAAAAACTTTGACAGAAAGCCGATAATGATAAAAGCAGCCAGCCGCCTCAAGTCGATTAAATCCGCACAGTAACCAAGCAATCGCGAGGACATACTGTCGACAATTACCACAGCTGCCATATTTTTTGCGAAATACCTCTTCACTGCTGCACAGCACTTCGAGCCAGTCGTCCTGGGTCCATGACCAGTAGTTTTTTTCCAGCCGGTGCATTTCCAGAATGATGTCATGAATTGCAGAATTGGTTGTTGTGGATGCGGCATTCATCCACTTTAATGCTGCTCTGAGTGGAATTATCAGGCGAGAAAGCCTTTGTCTTACACAGTTCGACCAGTTTTGTTTATGACGTCCAACAACATACTGAGCCAGGTTTATCAAAGTATCTCGTTCAATCGGCTGTAATTCGGGAGAACAATCCCAGTCAGGATCAGGTTGCCATACTTCGTAGTCAAAAGGGGCTGGCGCATCATATTCAGTTTTCATTGCCATCCGTATTGTCCCCCTTTAAATGGTGTAACCGATGTTCATGTATCGACGCCATACCTGCGTTAAATTTTTCCGTAAGATCACGCGCACTAAGATGGATATAAAGTAACGTTGACTGGATACTCTGATGGCCGGCAAACGTAGCGATCTCATGAATATCCCAGTCAGCTCTGGCGAGATCGGTCAGACATAGATGTCTGAAGGTATGCGTACTCAATTGGGGTAGCCCCGCCTGCATTGCCAACGACCTTACGATCTTGGACCAGGTCCACCGGGTTATTGGCGCAGTTCTGTTGCGACAGGAATAAGAAAGAAACAGTGGGCCACGGGAAGTATTTAATTGTCGCCGTTCTGCTAACCAGAGGAAATATAACTCTCCGGTTACGACAGAATAGGGCACAACCCGACCTCGCTTAGTTTTTGTCGTTTCAGCTCGAACTGTTAGCAAGCGACGAGAAGGGTCAATATCGCCGGTAGCAACGGAGCACAACTCTTCCCGGCGCAGGGCACAGTCGTACGCAAGAGATAGCATAAAACGATTACGTATTGTGGTCTGGCGGGCCGCGATAAGTAAGTTTTCCCAGTCACGGTCACTCGGTATCCATGGCAGGCGTCGCTGTGCCTGAATGAGCCCCCTGCGCCCACCTCCGCCAGGATGCCAGCTGCCTCTCATAACGGGGTTCAGTACTATTAATCCTTCTTCTCGCAGGTAGTCACAATATAATCGAACGATAGTGAGTCGATGACGAAGGCTGGCAGCCGCCAGATTGCGGGAGATATTAAGATGCCGAACATACAAAGCCAGGATCTCCCGGCTGGCTTCTGTAGGGCTCACATCATTCTGGCGACAAAAACGCAGCCAATCATCGATCCCACGGGCATAAGCTTCAACCGTATTTGGCGCCTTCAGCAAACTTTCCTGTAAGCATAACCAGCGAAAAGCTGTAGGCTCAGCCATCATGTAAGGTAAAGATGCCAGCAACGATGCACGCATACACTTTCCTTCCGAGTCAGAAAGCACAACCTAAGGATAGTCAATTCCAAATAACATATAAGCAAAACTACTTGGCATCAAAATGGGCGTACCGTGGTTCCAGCTGAAGGACGCACAGTTTCCCGAGAAGCTGCACGTGTTCTCCAGCAACTATGAGCTGTACGCCTCGATGTCCGCCAGGGTGATGACTCATCTGGAAGAGCTGGCGCCGCGCGTGGAACAGTATTCCATTGACGAGATGTTCCTCGATATCCGGGGCATCAACCGCTGTATTGACTTTGAAGACTTTGGTCGGCAGCTGCGTGTCCATGTTGGTAACGGTACGGGACTCACCATCGGTGTCGGCATGGGCCCCACGAAAACGCTGGCTAAAAGCGCTCAATGGGCGTCAAAAGAATGGCCACAATTTGGCGGCGTTCTGGCCCTGACCCCGGGCAATCCCCACCGGACGGAGAAACTGCTCTCACTGCAGCCGGTGGAAGAAATCTGGGGTGTGGGCCGGAGAATTTCGAAGACGCTGGGGACAATGGGTATCACCACTGCGCTGCAGTTGGCGCGCGCGAATCCAACCTTCATCCGGAAAAACTTCAACGTGGTACTGGAGAGAACGGTTCGTGAACTGAACGGAGAACCGTGCATTTTGCTGGAAGAAGCACCCCCACCAAAACAGCAGATTGTCTGCAGCCGTTCTTTCGGAGAACGCGTCACAACGTATGAAGCCATGCGTCAGGCCATCTGTCAGCATGCAGAACGCGCTGCGGAGAAGCTGCGCGGAGAGCACCAGTACTTCCGGCATATCTCGGCTTTCATTAAAACTTCGCCGTTCGCCATCAACGAGCCCTATTACGGCAATCTGGCAACAGAGAAACTGATGACACCCACGCGGGACACCCGGGACATTATTACTGCTGCAGTCAGAGCGCTGGACAGGATCTGGGTCTCCGGCCATCGCTATGCCAAAGCCGGCATCATGCTGAACGATTTCTCCCCGACCGGCGTCTCTCAGCTGAATCTGTTTGATGACGTACAGCCCAGAGCACACAGTGATAAGCTGATGAAGGTGCTCGACGGCATCAACCATTCCGGCCTGGGGAAAGTCTGGTTTGCGGGGCGGGGAATTGCGCCTGAATGGCAGATGAAGCGGGAGATCCTTTCTCCCGCTTATACAACCAGGTGGACTGATTTGCCCATAGCCCGGTTATGACTAACAAATTATTTTCGGGTTTCCTCACCTCCAGTTGTGACTGCTACAGCACTTAGGGGAGAGGGTTTTTCATCCCCCCCCTGCCCTAGGGAAGGGGCGAACAAGTCCCTGATATGAGATCATGTTTGTCATCTGGAGCCATGGAACAGGGTTCATCATGAGTCATCAACTTACCTTCAGGGGCAGCGGGGAAAACCATATTCGGTGCAACCTTAATACGTTTTAAGAAAACCAGAAATAAGAACGGAAGTTACTCACATGCGAGCGTCTCATATACCATGAATTTAGCAGTCTTTAATTGGCTGAAAATATGTATATTTTATCGAAAATATCTCAATGCTAAAATTCTCGCCATAAATACATAATAGGGCTTTCTGAAACGTGGATCTGAGACTGAATCAGCTACAGCGCTGGGTTCTATTCTGTTAAACTTACGGTCAAAAATTTCCAAGAAAACCTAGGATATGACATGAGTTCACTGCACACCAGTAGCAGCAGGGCGGTCACATGCCAATGGAGAACTGTACGCAAATGAACGCCGTAGAAATTGAGCAAGCCATCACGGATCTTGCGGAACAACCCTTTGATCCTATAGAGTTTCCTTATGCTTTTCTTGAAGCCTTTGGTAACAAGGAAACGACCATCAAACGTCTGCGCGCCGGGACATCGAATAAGTCCGACTTGGGTGGTGTTCTTCAGACAAACAACATCCACATTCTGGCTAGTGAAGGGGGCCAAGTCACACAGATGCTGGCTGCACTTAAGGCCAGCCCGGCAACAGGCAAGGCCAAGGCGAAATTCATCCTTGCCACGGACGGCAAATACTTTGAAGCCGAGGACCTCAACAGTGGTCAGACTGTGGCTTGTGCCTTTAAAGACTTTCCCGATCACTTCGGCTTCTTTTTGCCATTGGCAGGTATCAGCACTGTTCGGCAGATCAGCGAAGACGCCTTTGACATCCGTGCTACTAGCCGTTTGAACCGCCTGTACGTCGAACTGTTAAAAGACAATCCTGAATGGGGTACTTCGGGGCGTCGTCATGACATGAACAAGTTCATGGCGCGTCTAATTTTCTGCTTTTTCGCCGAAGACACTGACATATTTATAGGCAAGGGGCGCTTTACTGACACTATTGCGCAGATGAGTGAGCGCGACGCTTCTAATTTGCACGAGGTCATCGCCACGTTGTTTCGTGCAATGAACACCCCACGCGATGAGCGAAGTGTTGTCGGTATCCCGCGTTGGGCTGCTGAGTTTCCTTATGTAAACGGCGCTCTTTTCTCGGGAAGTGAGGAGGTACCGCGCTTCAGCCGTATTGCGCGATCCTATCTTCTACATGTTGGCAATCTGGATTGGACCAAAATCAACCCAGACATATTCGGCTCGATGATTCAGGCCATTACCGAAGACGAAGAGCGTGGTGAGTTGGGAATGCATTACACTAGTGTCCCCAATATACTCAAGGTGCTTAACCCACTATTCCTCGACGAACTGCGGGCGAAACTGGATGAAGCCGGTGACAATCCGCGCATGCTGCTCAATCTGCGCAAGCGTATGGCCCGAATCCGCGTATTCGACCCAGCATGTGGATCTGGCAACTTCTTAGTGATTGCGTACAAGGAAATGCGAGCCATCGAGGCCGAGATTAATCGACGACGTGGCGAGATGGATAATGCCTCTGACATCCCTCTTACCAACTTTCGCGGGATCGAAATACGAGATTTCCCTGCGGAGATTGCCCGTCTCGCGCTAGTTATTGCTGAGTATCAGTGCGATGTGGTGTACCGGGGACTAAAACTTGCACTGGCCGAGTTTCTTCCTCTGCGTAATGATAATTGGATTACATGTGGCAACGCATTGCGGATTGATTGGTTGAGCGTTTGCCCTCCGTCCGGAATTGGCGTGAAGTTGCAGGCAGATAACCTCTTTGAGACGCCTCTCGGTCAAGCAGAGATTGGCTTTCAGAACGAAGGTGGGGAGACATACATCTGTGGTAACCCACCTTACAAAGGTAGCCAAACGCAGACTAAAGAGCAGAAAGCGGATTTGGCTTCGGTATTTGAACCTTATGGTATTTCGTCTAAACAAATCGATTATGTTGGTGGTTGGTTCATGAAAGCTGCTGCCTACGCGCAAGCCACACCAACGGATTCGGCTTTTGTTAGCACCAACTCTATCTGTCAAGGCCGAATTGTTCCTATCCTGTGGCCAGCAATTTTCAAATGTGGCTCCCACATTCGCTTCGCGCACTCCAGCTTCAAATGGACGAACCTTGCTGCACACAACGCGGGTGTAACAGTCGCTATCGTCGGCCTATCTACGGATGTGAGTAAGACAAGGCTACTTTACGACTTGGACCGCAATGGCCAAACTACTGTACGCGAGGCGACAAACATCACGCCCTATCTGAGTGTTGGTGAGGATGTTGTAGTCGAGGGCCAGCGCAAGAGCATATCGGGTCTGCCGGATATGTCTTTTGGCAACATGCCCGTCGATGGGGGAAATCTTTTGTTATCGGCGGATGACGCGGTTTCGCTCGGTTTGAGCAAGCAGGATGAAGAGACATTTCTTCGGCGCATCTATGGTTCTGCCGAGTTTATTCGCGGAGTAGTACGTAAGTGCCTCTGGATCCCTGATGTAAAATTGCCGCAAGCTTTGGAGATTGCGTCTATTCGGGGTCGGATTGATGGCGTTCGGGAAATGCGGCTCAAAAGTAAAGATGCTGGTACGAATGAGTTAGCATCACGGGCTCATCAGTTTCGCGAAATGTATCACGGTGGCAAGCACACGCTGATTCTACCGGGGGTTTCATCGGAAGGGCGCGAGTATCTTCCTGTTGGACTGATTGATAATCATTCGGTAGTCAGTAACCTCGCCTTTGCTCTCTACGACGCTCCGCTCTGGAATCTTGCGCTCATTGCATCTCGTCTACACCTGGTTTGGATCGCCACCATCTGCGGAAAATTGGAAACACGCTACCGCTACTCTAACACCCTCGGCTGGAACACCTTCCCAGTACCAAAACTCACAGAAAAAAACAAGGCTGACCTCACACGCTGCGCGGAGGACATACTTCTGGCGCGTGAGCATCATTTTCCCGCGACCATCGCGGACCTATACGATCCTGCTAACATGCCTACTGATCTGCGGGCTGCGCATGATCGCAATGATGAAGTACTGGAGCGCATCTACATCGGCCGTCGCTTTAAGAATGATACAGAGCGGCTTGAAAAGCTATTTGATCTTTATATAAAGATGGCCGCTTCTGCTGCACCGGCCAAAGGCAAGAAGCGTAAAGTGAGAACTAATGCATGAGCAACAAGATTAAATCAGTACCGTCCGTTTCCGTTACCTACTCACGCAGCGGAGCATCGACCAAGGCTAATGCTCTTGGGATGCGGCCTATGCAAGAAAGGGCCTATGAGAAGCGCGGAGAACAATATCTTCTCATCAAGTCGCCGCCCGCCTCCGGTAAGAGTCGTGCTCTGATGTTCGTCGCACTCGACAAACTCGAAAATCAAGGGATTAAACAGGCAATCATCGTTGTGCCGGAAAAATCTATCGGCGCGAGCTTCAACGATGAACCGCTATCGCAGTTTGGATTCTGGACTGATTGGCATGTCGAACCTAAGTGGAACCTGTGCAACGCGCCCGGTAACGACAACGGTGGCAAGGTAAGATCTTTTGGCTCTTTTCTTGAAAGTAGTGACAAGGTGCTTGTTTGCACACACGCAACCTTTCGCTTCGCGGTCGATGCCTACGGTATAGAAGCGTTTGACGATCGCCTGATCGCGGTCGATGAATTCCACCATGTGTCAGCTAACCCGGATAATAAGCTTGGTCAGCAGCTGGGGCAGTTTATCGCGCGGGACAAGACGCACATCGTTGCCATGACCGGATCCTACTTCCGGGGTGATGCGGAGGCCGTGTTGGCTCCTCAGGATGAGTCCAGGTTCGATACCGTCACCTACACCTACTACGAACAACTTAACGGCTACGAATACCTCAAGCAACTCGATATCGGCTACTTCTTCTACAGTGGCTCCTACGTCGATGACATCCTCAATGTACTCGATCCTGACAAGAAGACCATTATCCATATTCCCAACGTCAATTCGCGCGAGAGCACGAAGGATAAAATCAAAGAGGTGGAGCACATTCTCGGCGAGCTTGGCGATTGGCAAGGAGCGGATCCTGTGACTGGTTTTCAGATAGTCAAATGCCTCGATGGACGCGTGTTACGTATTGCTGACCTGGTGGACCCAACCAGCCAAGGCAAGATTCAGGAAAGTCTCCGTGCTGCAGAAATGAAGACAGACCGTGATTATGTGGACATCATTATTGCACTTGGTATGGCGAAGGAAGGTTTCGACTGGATCTGGTGCGAACATGCGTTGACCGTTGGTTACCGTGCCAGCCTGACTGAGATCGTGCAGATCATCGGTCGCGCCACTCGCGACGCGCCGGGTAAAACCCGCGCAAGGTTTACTAACCTGATCGCCGAGCCGGATGCTGTAGAGGGGGCAGTCACCGAGGCAGTCAACGATACCTTGAAAGCCATCGCGGCAAGCCTGCTGATGGAGCAAGTATTGGCTCCGCGCTTCGAGTTCAAGCCTAAGAACCCAGAAAGCGGCCCGACCCCAGGTTTTGATTATGGTGAAGGAGGGTATGACCCGGATAACTGCAATTTTGGTGTTAATGAGCAGACAGGGACGTATCAAATCGAGATTAAGGGACTTGCCGAGCCCAGGAGCAAAGAGGCGGCACGCATCTGCCAGGAAGATTTAAATGAAGTGATCGCGGCTTTTGTGCAAGATAAGCCCGCCATCGAACGTGGACTGTTCGACGAAGAGCTCATTCCTGAAGAATTAACACAGGTTCGTATGGGGAAGATCATCAAAGAAAAGTACCCTGAACTTGGCGCTGAAGATCAGGAGGCTGTGCGTCAGCACGCTATTGCCGCCCTTAATCTCACGCAGCAGGCTAAGCGTATTGTCAACGGCGAGAACGATGGGACGCTCAATACTGCCCTTATTGACGGAGTGCGTCGCTTTGCGATGGACGTACGCGATTTAGACATAGATCTTATCGACCGCATCAATCCCTTTGGTGAAGCCTACGCCATCCTTGCTAAGACAATGAGCGAAGATAGCTTGAAGCAGGTCGCGGCGGCCATCTCGGCCAAGCGTACCTCGATCACGCCTGAAGATGCCAAAGTGATCGCCAAGCGTGCTGCTGAATTCAAACGTGAACGTGGACGCCTCCCATCGTTAACTTCGCCGGATGCCTGGGAAAAGCACCTTGCAGAAGGTGCAGCCGCGTTTATGCGTTTTAGGGCGGAGGGACATTATGAGTAATTCTGATTTAGACGATTTGGCGGCAGAACTTGCCGAATTTGCACCACCGGAGAAGAAAAAAGGACGTCCAGCCAGCGAGGAACGCATCATCGCAGGTTTTGAGGAAATCCAGCGCTTCGCTGACCAACATGGACGTGCGCCGCAACACGGCGAAGATCGTGAGATCTTCGAGCGCCTCTATGCAGTGCGGCTCGACCGGCTACGCAGTCTCCCAGACTGCCGTGCCTTGCTAGAGCCGCTGGATCATCAGGGCTTGTTGGCCGGAGGGGGGGAGGGAGCGGAGTCAGCGGACGAATTTATCGATATCGATAATTTGGCTGCCGAACTGGCGGATGTTACCAGCGAGGACGATATCACAGTCTTGCGTCATGTTCGTGCTAGCTCCGAAAAGCGTGCTGTACAAGGGATCGCGGATCGCAAGCCGTGCGAGGATTTTGATACATTCAAACCGCTATTTGAACAGGTGCGCAGTGATCTAAGTTCAGGGTTAAGAGTGACCCGACCTTTTGGACAGTATGCAACGATTGAAGTGGGCCATTGGTTCATCCTGGATGGTCAAACGGCTTATGTGGCTGAGGAAGGTGAAGAGTTCGATTCGCCACAGGGGAAGAAAGATGCTCGACTGCGTGTCATTTACTCGAATGGTACGGAAAGCAACCTACTTCGGCTGTCACTGGTTCGTGCTTTGTATAAAGACGAAACAGCACGCCGAATTACCGATCCAGACATGGGGCCTTTATTCAGCGATGCTCTAGAAGAGAGCGATCTAGAAAGTGGCACCATTTATGTGTTGCGTTCGCTATCTGATAACCCTTATGTAGCTGAACATCGTGATGTCATTCACAAGATTGGAGTGACTGGCGGCAAAGTAGAGGCGCGTATTGCCAATGCGGAACACGATTCCACCTATCTGTTAGCGAAGGTCGAGGTAGTAGCTTCATACAAGCTTGCAGGCATCAACCGCACCCGGATGGAAAACCTGTTTCACAGGTTGTTTGCACCCGCAAGGCTTAACATTACCATTAACGACCGTTTCGGCCATCCAGTACAGCCCGAGGAATGGTTTCTCGTTCCGTTATTCGTTATCGATGAGGCTGTTGCACGTATTAAGGATGGTAGCATCATTGGGTATGTTTATGACCCCATGTCTGCGAAACTGGTGAAGGCATAGTGAAGTGACACACCGAATTTGGCCACCTGTTCTGAGGTGATATACTCACCTCAGAACAGCACAGGAAAAAAGATACTGATTTGAATGTGCCTATACTTTGCGATGTGAGGATCAATGAATAGTAACCTGACCAAGATATGTTACCGTGGTGAGACTGGTGAAAGTGATCTAAGAACATTGATACTTGGTGAGATTCTATATATCTCACTACGAGATGTTTTAATCACGCTGAATAAAGAAAATAGAGAAATCAACGCTGATTACACAGTAAAATCGATGGCTGGAATAATCAGGGCGCAATTACAGGCTCTTGACCCCGATGAGTATATTACTACAGATGCTGAAAATGGTGTTTTTGAAGGTCAGAAAGAGATCTTCGTCACCCAACCAGGTTTGTATCGAGTTATGTCGAGTGACCGAAGCGCGGCTGGTAAGCGCTTTCAAAAATGGTTATTCCATGAGGTCATACCATCGTTGACTAAACATGGAGTATATCCACCACCGCCAGAAGCAAAAGGATCTGCCCTCGCGCAAATGGCTGAAATATTGGCCCAAAACTCACGAGCACTTGCTGATGCTATCCACAGACATGAAAAATTGGTGGAAGACGTCTCACAGGTGAAAGGCAAGGTTGCCGATGTTGAAAACCGTTTGAACCTCCTAGAATCCAGTCCTTCAATTGTCAATGAGGATATGCAATCCCTTGATAGCCGCCTCGCTTTTTTGGACATTAGCATGGAAGAAAAGCATGCCGCCGAAACATTAGCTTGGTGCGAGAACATTTCTGTGCAAAAAAACAGGAAGGTGATTCGCAAGGACTGTAGGGAAAACTCGCTCTTTACAACACAGACTATCGACGAAGCAATCGCTATCATGACTGAAAGTGGAAAAATCACACCAAATTGAAGATCCTGGGGGCAGGTTATCTGCTGGTTATATTATTGAACTCTGACGTAAAATAGGCCTTCCCACAAAGAGAAGGCCATTGCCGACTTACAGATCGATTTGGCTACAGCCGAAGTTACGGTCTCCTTCACCAAACACTTTGCTTTCGACTTTGGTGAGGTAATCCAGTCGGGTTAACAGCGCTTGGTAGTTATGCTGGAAGTCAGCATTATTGGTATCCAGCACGTACTTACAGTTATCAGGAAAATGGACCAGACCTGGGTGATCGTCTCTCTCCAGTCTCAGGGCGCTGTACCACGCTCCCGTAATCATCCCTCTCAGGTTATCGTGCTGATCGTAATCCCCGAGGTGGTAGTAAGCGTCTTTGTTGAACAACAGGCAAATGTGATAGTGGCATTTACCTGATTCAGAATACTCTTTCGCCCATATAATAAATAAAGGGCAACGGTAGATGCGTTTACCTTCACGCTCCTTACGGGTACGGTCAGCCTCCAGTTTAGCTCTGAGGGAATCACGCATTCGGGATATCACCCCTGGTTCAAGATTAGGGAAACAGCAGATATTGTCTCCGTTATCGACTATCTTCGGATAATGCAGATCGACACGTACCGCCGTTAACCTGGGGTAACGGTTAGTCAAATAACATAATAATTTTTTAATCTTGATCTGATATTCGAGGATATGTACTCCATGAGTACCTTGATATGTTTTCATAATATATACCTGTATTTGGTCCTACGGTCTATAGCAGACCGTACAGGGATGCCATACAGGCAGGGCTATTCCTGGTCACTGTTGTCGGTATATACTGGTATCAGATCTTAGTAAGGATATACTGATCTGATTACTACTCTTACTGGTGAATACAGGTAGTAAGAGTACACAATGCCATTATAATACCTATCCAACATCTAAATTTGAGACGAAGGTAGCCCCAGCCTGTGATGGCTGTTAAAAAGTTACTCTGCAATTAGCTTCTGGAATTAACCGATGATTCCGTTATTCCAGTACCGCTTCACAGTCGATAAACTGATACTCAATTTCTTTGCAATCTCAGCCTGAGTAAATCCACCTTTCTTAAGTATTGTGATATCACGTCGGTATTTGCTTCCCTCCTTTCGTCCTAATTTCTTCTTAACATGTCGATATCGGCTTTTAGTTGATTTCAGATTGTGAATGTCAATCGTATCCTGACGAGCAATCAAAAAAGACAAGCAACTTTCAGCAGAAGGCTCTATCCTTGAAGCTGGATGGTAGCTGTAGATAAACATTTCTTTTTGAAGGCAAAAAAATAAAATATTCTGTAAGTCCTCCACAGTTCTGCCAAGACAGCTTAGATCTGGAATGACAAGCGTGTCCTGCCGGTTCATTTCATGATGAATCAATTGTCTGAGTAAACGTTGCTCTGAAACAACCTCTTTAATATCTACCTGCTCGATCACAACATGTTCAGGTAGAATATTAAATTTTTGGCATATCTCAGCAAGTGAGTGATGATCTGTAATGCTTTCTTGCTGTTCGCTACTGCATATGGTGTAAAAAAATGAACGCATCTGATGCACTCCGGTGTCATAAATTATTTTTTGATACCTGAATAATGTTATTTTGTATAAAAAATAACCAAAAATAGAGCGTGATTGCCAGCGATACTTTGAGTGGTAAAGTAGTATTTTACCTCTCATAATTGTTTGTCCTTCTTTGTTACCTCTTAGGTTCTGCTCTCCTGTGAGTATGGGTTTATAATGATGTCATCCGGTGCATTAACACGGTTGGAAACATCTGTTTTACGGATCACTGGCAGCATAACCACCATCTCATTGACATGGTAAATATCAATCCAACAAACAACCGGATAAGGCATAACAATCCCCTTTCTTCTAAGAACTTCATTTATCCCGAATATAATTAATTGGGATGTTGACAAGAGTAGAGTCTGCCCGACATCAAAGTAATAATCCTCAAAGGTTGTTCTATGAATAAGAATAATGTTTGAATATCCTGAGACACTTTGATGCTTTACATTAAAATGTCGTTGATTGTAAATGTAAATGGCTTTTTCCATATCGTAATTTTCCCTCAGCGAGGATAGCCTTTCACGTATAACTGTTTTTTCATCTTTCCCCATGAATTCATCATTAGCGTTCAGTTGAAAGTAATCTGCAATGGGGATTTTTAATGGACTCATGATGTTCGTTTTCCAGATTAACGAACAGTACTCTTCCAGAGTTACTTCTGTTTTACCTCGGCTTCGATTGATGCTTTCTTTTATAGAGAACTTTAACAGGTCATTTTTTATTTCATTTATTGACCAGTTATGACGATTGCATTTTTCTAATATAGGGATAGCCAAATCCACAACTTCCGCTATTACGGAAGAGTGAGATTTATTTGTTAGTCTGGCATAATGATCAATTACTCCTAATGAAGATTGATTTTTGAACGTGACTGAGTGTTTTTTTATGGGAGTAGTCTGTACTACCTGTGACTCATTGTTTTTGCCTTGACAAGGTTTTTTTCCTGGTAGAACGCTGCTCATCTCAAAATTAGTAACACTATTAGACATTTTTAAGGAAACCTCTTTGTTATCTCAATATAAAACTACTATCTGAAATTTCTCAGTGTTGCCCCATTTTTCTCGGGGCAACATCGCTATAAATCAATAAAATTAAATCTGTAATTTATTACAGACTTTCTCGTACAGAAAATGTATCTATAAAATCGAGGACATCTTTACGTAACCAGTAATGGCGGCCATTGATTTGTTTTGGGCGAGGTAGCCCCTCAGGCAATTTGTCCTGACAAAGCCATTTACGAATGGTTTGAGATTTGTAGCTAATGATTTTAGCTAACTCAGCTGTTGAAATGAGCTGTGATTGAGATGTATCCGGGAGTTTGAATGCGCTCATTTTGCCACCTCAGTGATTGAGATATTGGCAAAGAAAGCTTTAAGCATTATTGAATTAGTAGGGGTAGTAATGAAGGCAGAAGGAAACGTTTCGGGCTCGGGGTCGGGGTCACTACCATCACCTGAATCTGATGATAAGGCACTTTTAGCTGATTTAGCCGTACTGTGATGCGATCTGGATGCCTGATTTTTACATGACATCAGACGCGCGAGAAAGTTAGTAGCATTTTGCATTCTTTGTTTAAGATGTAAAATTTTCAGTTTGGCGCATGCGACAGACTTGCGAAGAGCTGAGTATGTTCCTTTGAGATACTCGACAACCTCTTCCATGGACGCAGGATCGTTAAAGGATTGAGTTGTTTTACTTGAATTAATACACCAGCGAGCTCTGATAGCTGCCAGAGTGGGTTCTATGGATACAGTTGCTGGGGTTGCCATTGGCTTATCTCCTGTGTAGTTGCTGTATCATTGACTAAACTGTGTATTACGATACATGAAAATCTATCTTGATCAATAGTTGATGATATTTTGTAATATGTTGATTTTTAATGGAATCAACGCATATCAACGTTGTTTTTTATGGTAATACCTGCTTCATTTAAGATCCATGTCTCAATTTTCTCGTGCCATTTTCGTAACAGATCTAACGGACGACGGCGATAGTGTTTTTCGGCAAGAGCGCTGGGTTTGTGTCCCATAATTTGAGCAACAATACCAGTGGGAACTTCAACCCACTCGGCCAAAGTACCAAAACTACGACGTAAACCGTGAAGGCTGATATGTGGTAACTCAGCCAGCACTAACGCTCTGTTGTGCGCTGAACGCGGCTCAATAATTTTGCCACTTTTACTGTTACTTCTGAAAACCCAACCCTCCTTATTTACGTCAGAATTTGGGGATTGCGCTAGTACATTTAACAATTCAGAAACATAAGGAGTGAGAGGGATGATACGTTCACCTTCGATCTTGTCTTTAATTCGCATGCTTGACCATTTGAAATCTACGTCTGACCAGCGAAGCGACGCAATTTCTTCACGCCGAGCACCAGTGAGCAAAAGTACTTGGAGATAGGCCGATGCAATAGGATTATTGAGGCTACGCACGGCACTAAACCAGCTTTTTAGTTGTTCCTTTTGCAGGCAATCATCAGCTTTACTCGCTGACACGGGAACCATTTTTCTTACGTTGTAATCTTGTGCCAGATCGCCAGGAATGATCCCTTGATATTTTTTCTGATAATTACTCCATTTGATGAAAGCACGTAGTAGGCGATAAGCGTGAGCAGTGACGGTAGGTCTATTTTGCCTTTCTGTACTCAGCCACGCTGCTATGTAATCTGGGGTTAGCTCCGATAACGGCAGGTTGAGCAAACTAGCCAATGGTCCAGCCGAAGTCGGGCCTTGGCCTCTTTTTTTACTTTCGCCTCCACGACTGGACAAGTTAATGTGATCGGCAATGTATCGAGTAGAATATGGGCGTTTAGTTTTTGCACTGATACCGGTTCTCAATTCTTGAAGATAGTCTTCCCAGGCGACGGAGAAAGTCACTTTTGTTTTACGTGATTCTGCCTGCAGGGATTCTGCTTCTGCGATTTTTACAGCCTTAGCAATTCGTGGATCTATCCCTGTATCGATCAATGTTTGTAACCGTCTTGCCTCGGCTCTCGCATCATCAATCTTCCAGTCGTTAATATTGCCAATAGTCATGCGAAGGGTTTTCCCCGCATATACGCTTTGGAATACAAAGGCTTTTGCTCCGCTAGTTGCTCGGCATGCCAGGGTTGTTACATCTGCATCCCAAAGAAAAGTTTGTTTTTTCCCTTCCGGTAAGGTGAATCTGCGAAGTCTTTCGAAGGTAAATTTTTGTCTTGAAAGCGCCATTTTTCGGCTCCAGTTGAGAATTGCTGTCTTACAATAATGTAACTGCTGGTGTAAGTAAATGGAGGGAATAAACATCAACTTTTGTTAATTTCAATCAACGGGTTTATTGCTATAACTTGGTGTTTTATAATATAAAGTATGTTGTTTTGATTGATTGCTCAAGTAGTTAAAAATGCATTAACATCGCATTCGTAATGCGAAGGTCGTAGGTTCGACTCCTATTATCGGCACCATTTAAATCAATAAGTTACACATCATTAGTACCTTCCTTATTTTTTGACTGGGACAAATTTGGGACCGATGGGTTCAGGATCGAGTCTATTTGCCGTGCGTGTTCGGTAAGGTGATTAGGTGCAAGGTGAGCATATCGACGAACCATTTCGATAGACTCCCAGCCTCCCATTTCCTGTAACACTGACAACGGGACTCCGGCTTGAACCAGCCAACTTGCCCAGGTGTGTCTCAAGTCGTGAAATCTGAAATCATCAATACCAGCCCGTCTCAGCGCCGCTTTCCAGGCTGTGTTTGCGTCATACCGCATCTTCCTTACTGTTGGCGCTTTCGTTCCGTCTGGTTTGGTACAGCTTTCCTTGTACACAAATACCCAACGGTGATGATTCCCGATTTGTTTTTTCAATACGCGACATGCAGTATCATTCAGCGCAACGCCAATTGCGCGGTTTGATTTACTCTCTTCCGGGTTTATCCATGCCACCCGGCGCTGCATATCTATTTGTTGCCATTCAAGGTTGATGATGTTCGAGCGTCTTAAACCTGTTGCCAGTGCAAATTCAACAACAGACTTTAATGGCTCCGGACATTCATCAATCAGCCTTTGTGCTTCATGGGGCTCCAGCCAGCGGATCCGTTTATTCTTTGGTTGAGGCACTTTAATAATTGGTGCCTTATCCAGCATTTTCCATTCACGCTCTGCGGCTCTTAGTAGGGCCTTTATAAATGAAAGATGCGTAGCCTTCGTTGCAACGGACGCTGGTTTTGGCGTGTATTCTGGAACAGGTTTCCCTTTTTTTCTGCATGCTTCTGCCCTGAGTCTCCAGTTTTCCTCATGACGCCGGTTCGTCATTTTCTGCATTGCTGAATAAATTTTTGATTCAGTAATGTCTCTTAGTTGCATTCCTGCGAAATGTTGAAGCCAGAATCCGATCCGGCTTTTGTCATCGTCCAGTGATTTTTTATGTGCTTTCTCTTCAAGCCACCTGACACACGCTTCCTCGAACGTTATATCAGGTATTTCACCAAGTTTGCTGACCCGCCATGCTTCAGCCTTTAGCTTGTCATGGAGTTCTGTCGCCTGCCTTTTGTCCTTTGTTCCAAGAGACTGTTTAAATCTTTTACCGTTCGGCAATGTGAAACTGGCGTACCATATTTCACCTCTGCGGAAGAGTGACATTTTCTTTCCTCTGTTATGCCATCACCCGCGCTCACCTGGACAGTATGCAGCGGAGACTGAAGCGCCGCAATGCAGGCTTGTCGTGTTGTGAGGTAAGGAGATTTTAGTTTAGTGGGGTCTTTGCGTGTTGCCTGTAGGCGGCCTGTTCGTATCCAGTTGGTAGCGGTAGGTCTGGATATCTTGAGAAACTGACAGGCCTCATCGAGTGTGAGGCTGTATGATTCCATGGTTACCTCTGCTTTTTGAACGCATGTCACGTAACTTCTTAATGTGTTCTGCCGTTTCGATCTCTTCTGCTATCCGATCTGCATCAGCTTTATTCACAGGTTCAAAGTCATGATTAAAGCGGAACATGCTGGCGATACATGTTCTGCCTTTTCGGATGTAGTGAACTTTGTTGTGGGTAGAACGCAGGATTTTGCAGGGAGTGCCGTGGTGGTCGACGTACCAGGTGTTAGGAAAAATGATTCTGAACATTTTTACACCTCAGTTGGACGATGTTGAAATTTGCTGCTTTGAGGCCATCACAGTCCCCATTGTTTGTTCTTAAGTTCGATCTCCTCCTGGCAACTTGCACAAGTCCGACAACCCTGAACAGCCAGGCGTCTTCGCTCATCTATCGGATCGCCACACTCACAACAATGAGTTGCGGATACAGTCTGGTAGTTCAGACGACGCATTTTTATTGCTGTATTGCGCTGTAATTCTTCGATTTCTGATGCTGAATCAATGATGTCTGCCATCTTCCATTAATCCCTGAATTGTT
>OLOT01000456.1_pt1 | contig 30202 bp, 25 predicted proteins | sample 1671991 | NCBI WGS metagenome assembly OLOT01 (sample SAMEA3136634, study PRJEB25190) | human gut metagenome | biome: human gut; feature: human-associated habitat; material: faeces | place: Austria | collected 2013
TGGCCATCGGCCGCGCCATCGTCCGCGACCCCGCCGTGTTCCTGATGGACGAGCCTCTGTCCAACCTGGACGCCAAGCTCCGCAACCAGATGCGCGCCGAGATCATCAAGCTGCGCCAGCGGATCAACACCACGTTTATCTACGTCACCCATGACCAGACCGAGGCCATGACCCTGGGCGACCGCATCGTCATCATGAAGGATGGCTTCATCCAGCAGATCGGCACGCCCCAGGAGGTCTTTGACCACCCGGCCAATCTGTTCGTGGCCGGCTTTATCGGCACGCCCCAGATGAACCTCTTTGACGCAAAGCTGGTGAAGAACAGCGACGGCAAATACGCCGTGGCTATCGACGGCATCAACGTGGAACTGGCCGAGGATAAGCAGGCCCGGCTCAGCGCTAAAAATGTACCGGAACAGGACGTGACGCTGGGCGTTCGCCCCGATCACATCATGCTCTGCGCCGACGGCGTCAAGGGTACCGTGGATGTCAGTGAGCTGATGGGCTCCTCTGTGCATCTGCATATCTCCACCCACGACCATGACGTGGTGGTCATCGTCCCCACCAACGGCAACGCCGCCCACTTCCCCATGGGCAGCGAGGTCAACATGATCTTCGGCGGCAACGTGGCCCACGTGTTCAGCAAGGAGACGGAAAAGAATCTGGAGTGGTAACACCCTCATATAGAAGGACAGCGCCCCGCATGGGGCGCTGTCCTTTCGTTTGTAGGGGCCGGTGTCCTGCCGTGGAGCGCATGGAACAAATGCCCTTGGGGTACGACGTCCCTTCCCTGTCATTGCGAGCCAGCGCTCACGCTGGCGTGGGGCTTTGTCCCCCGACAAAAAAGAAATCCCTTTCGGGATTTCTTTTTTGCGTTCTCAAGATTTCTTCTTACTCACATATACCATCCCGGTCAGAGACAGTGCCGCACTCACGGCGTACATTCCCACGCCCGCATCTATGGTCTTGGGGGAGCCGGTCTTGCCCTCGTCCTTCGCGGTAGTCGCAGAGCTGTAGTAGTAACGCGGCGTTTCCTCTACTGTCGGATACTTGTGCTCCGGCAGAAGCGGTGTGCCATTCGGGTTGAAGCGGTAGTCGCCGCCGTTCTGGGTGAGCTTGTCGTAAAATTCCTTGGTTTTCATGAAATCGATGGATTCTGCGGTGCCAGCGATAGTACCATTGGTGGCGCAGGAATCAACGTTTGCAGTTTCGGTATAGTAGTTGTTCTTAAAAACAGGGGTGCCGGATTCAACCTTACCAACAAGTCCGCCGAGACGGTTATATGGCGGTGTGGTGACACCATAATTGGTCAAATCAATTTCACCAGCAAAATAACAGTTCTTGATAGGGGTATCACCGTGGATGTAGCCCACAATGCCGCCCGTATTACCGCCAGAAGGTTTGCCGAGAACCGTCAATTTGCCGATGGAATAGCAATTTGTTATGGACGGATTACCACTGCCCAGAGAGCCGGCAATACCGCCGATGCTGTTGGCGCGAACCTCTATGTCAGCTGTGTTGAAACAGTAGCGGATTTCAGAAGTACCACCAGCATAACCAACAATACCACCAACGTTTAGACTGGCACCGTCATTATCAGTTCGAGTGACACTAATGCTGCCTTTGCTTTGGCAGTGCTCAAAGGTGGAGTCCATAGCAAACCCACATAGGCCAATAGAACCGTAGAGATAATTGTCACTGTTAGTGAATGATATATCAGATACACAATCACGAATCGTACTCTTGATAGATGCACCGACAATGGAGCCAAAATCAGAGTATTTCCTTGAACCAGTAGCATTTACAGAGCCCTGTACAGTAAGACCGGAAATCTCGGCGTTCTCAATATATCCGAAAAAGCCATATGATTCATATTCAATCATGCCATAGGCATCGGAAAAGTCCAAATTAGAAATCGTATGTCCGTTGCCGTAAAATTTTCCGCTGAAAAAATGCGGAACGTTAGCGTCGTTGTCGGCGCTGCCAATCGGCGTCCATGTTTTTACATCCTTCAAATCCAAATCCGCTTCAAGAGATACAACCGCATCTGTTTTGTCATCATATTCGCCATTGTCCACCGCTTTTGCAAATTGTAAAAGCTGATCAACAGTTCTAATGGTTGTCTTTTGCTCTGCAAAAGCAGAAATGGGCACCATCGCCAAACACAGCACCAACGCAAAAAATATACCCACTACGCGCTTCTTCATTGTACACGCCTCCTTTTATTCTCCCATAGCATACAGGCGGCATCATTCCGTGGGTACCCACGGAATGACGGGAGCTCCCGTCGCCGCACATATCAATGCTACTGGTCGTATTATACCTGCTTTTCTGCCAAATGTAAATTCAAAATTTGTGCGCCTTTGGCGGAAAATAAAATGGGAGAGACGGCTCACAGCAGCTTCTCCAATTCGCTCTCGCCGTACATCGGGATGCCGTGGGCTTTCAGCAGCGCCGCCGTGACGCCGTCGCCGTCCGTCAGCGTTCCGGTGAACGTGCCGTCATAGATGCGCCCGCAGCCGCAGGAGGGGCTTCGCTCCTTCAGCACGGCGGCGGTACAGCCGTACAGCCGCGCCAGGCGCAGCGTCTCCTCCGCGCCCTGGCGGTACTCCGCCGTCACGTCCCGGCCATCGTTCATCACCACCCGGTCCCCCCGGCGCTCGGAGGGGTTTCGGGGCGTGGGCAATCCTCCCAGCTGCTCCGGACACACCGGCACCGCCAAGCCGCGCTTCGCCAGCTCCTGCGCCAGTGGGTTGGGCTTGCTCTGCCCGTCATACCGGCAGGCACAGCCCAGCAGGCACGCGCTCACCAGGATCATACCGCCAGCTCCTTTCCGTTCAGAGCGACATACACCAGCGTATCGCCCGCGTATTGCAGCTTCATGGAGAAAAACGGCGTGTCCGGCTCGTGGATCAGCGCCAGAAACAGCTTGTCCCCCTCCCATTGAGGCAGCGCCGCCAGCGCGTCCTTGTGCAGCCATTCCAGCACACCTTCATCGCATTCCCGCAGCGTTCCCGTCCAGCCGGTGGCGGTAAACAGGTGCATATATTCCCCCTCCCAGATATCCGACACGAAGGTGATGACGCCCCGGTACCGATAGTCGGTCAGGGTCAGGCCCGTCTCCTCCAGCGTCTCGCGGCAAACGCACTCCTCCGGGCTCTCGCCCTCCTCGCACTTGCCGCCCACGCCGATCCACTTGTCGTGGTTCAGGTCGTTCTGCTTCTTCACCCGATGCAGCATCAGGTATTCGCCCCGTTCGTTTTCGATATAGCACAGCGTGGTGTTTTTCATCTTTGCACCTCCGATTTACAAATCACTGCCAATAGTATATACTATTCGTATCGTCAACACAACTGTTACCTGTCAGGAGAGTATATAGTATGACAACGATAAAACCAGGCCGCTACCGCCACTTTAAGGGTAATGAATATGAGGTCATCGGCACCGCCCGCCACTCTGAAACACTGGAGGAACTGGTGGTCTACCGCGCCCTGTATGATAATGGCGGTCTGTGGGTGCGCCCCGCCGCCATGTGGTCCGAGATCGTGGACCGCGACAGCTACCGCGGCCCGCGTTTCATCCCGGAGGACAGCCAATGACCGACTATACCGTGATACGTTCCCGCCGCCGCACCCTGGCGCTGGAGGTCACGCGACAGGGTGCAGCCCTGGTCCGCGCCCCCCTGCGGGCCTCCGATGCGGACATCGCCCGCTTTGTAGACAACCACCGCGGCTGGCTGGAAAAACATCTGGCAGCACGGCAGGCCTATCTATCCGCCCACCCGGAGCCGTCTGCGGCACAGACGGATGCATGGCGGCAGCAGGCAAAAGAGACACTGCCGCCTCTGGTGGCCCACTGGGCCCAGCGCATGGGCGTGCAGCCCGCCGGTATCACCATCACCGCCGCCCGCACCCGCTTCGGCAGCTGCTCCGGCAAAAACCGTCTCAGCTTCTCCCTCTACCTGATGGCCTATCCCGAGACCGCCATTGAATACGTGGTGGTCCATGAGCTGGCGCACATTCGCCACCACGACCACTCCCCCGCCTTCTACCGCGAGGTGGAAGCCTATCTGCCTGACTGGAGAGAGTGCCGTGCCCTCCTTCGCCGGTAATTCCGCCATTTTGCGCCGTACATTCGATACTTCGCCGCCGCCCGTTCAATCGGGCGGTGGTTTTCTTGTGATTTTCACAAGAAAACCACCGCCTTTTCTGTGCGTTTCGGCAAAAATGCGGCGAAGCAATTGACAATTGCGGCAAACACTGATAGGATAACTATGCTGAACGGAAACGTTACCGGAAATGTTTTCGCTTTCCTCTGACGATTTTCGTTCCTTTCGATCTGGTATAGTAGGAGGCACACCCAGGTATGACGATCAAGGATATAGCCAAACAGTGCAGCGTCAGCGTCAGTACCGTCTCCCGTGTGCTGAATGACCGGCCGGATGTCAGTGAGGATGTCCGGCGTAAGGTGCTTTCCGCTATCAAGAATAGCAACTACATTCCCAACAACAGTGCCCGCGATCTGGTTCGCACCAAGTCCGACGCTGTGGGTCTGGTAGTCCGCGGTGTGTCCAATCCGTTCTACACCGACATTATCCGCGCCATTGAACGCACCATCACCGATGCCGGTTTTACAATGGTCATGCAGCAGATCGGTACTTGCGACGACGAGGTCAAATGCGGTGCGGTCATGGAGCGCGAAAAGCGCCTGCAGGGCATCGTGTTCCTGGGCGGTCGGTTTGATTACACCCCCGCTGATCTGGCGATGCTGAACGTTCCCTTTGTGTGCTGTTCCTACTCCAACCGCTATGGCACGCTGATCGAGGGCGAGTATTCCTCTGTGTCCATCGCCGACGGTGACACCGCACAGCAGGCGGTGGAGGAGTTGTACCGCCACGGGCACCGGCGCATCGCGGCGCTGATCTCCCGGCCCGATGACCAGTCTATCAGCCAGCTGCGGTACGAGGGATATATACAGGCGCTGGAGAGTCACGGCATCCCCGTGGACCCGGAGCTGGTGATATGCACCGGCGGATTCGGCGCGAAGGACGCCTACAGAGCCGTGCAGGAAAAAATGGCCGAAAACGTTGATTTTACAGCACTTTTCGCCATCGCGGACTCTATGGCCATTGGTGCCATGCGGGCTTTGATGGACGCCGGCAGGCGTATCCCCGAGGACTGTTCCGTTATAGCGATAGACGGGTTAGAATTATCTGCCTATATTGAGCCGCCGCTGACCACCCTGTGCCAGCCTATGGAGGAAATGGGCCGCCGCAGCGCCGAGATTTTGCTGGACATGGTGCGGCACAAGGGCTCCCACGCCTGTGAGCTGCTGCCCACCACCCTGCGCCAGGGCCGCAGCGTGGCCGCGCCCGGATGATACTTTTGTATATCTTTGTGATCTATTTTGTGTATCCTAAGGATCCGTTTCCTGCATCCCAATAATTTGTTTTTTGTACCCTAATGATCTGTTTTTTACATCCTTGTGATGTGAAAATAAAAACAAAAAAGGAGTAATTACCATGAAGAAGTTTCTTGCAATGCTTCTTGCTCTCGTGATGGCCCTGTCTCTGGTGGCCTGCGGTGAGAAGAAGGACGACACCAAGACCGAGGGCGGCGACACTGCCACCGGCAGCGTGTACTATCTGAACTTTAAGCCTGAGTCCGACAACGCGTGGAAGGCTCTGGCCGCCACCTACACCGAGAAGACCGGCGTGCCCGTCAAGATCCTCACCGCCGCCTCCGGCGAGTATGAGTCCACCCTGGTGTCCGAGATGGACAAGGAAGACGCGCCCACCCTGTTCCAGTGCAACGAGGGCGGCGTGGCTACCTGGGGTGAGTTCTGCTACGACCTGAGCAGCAGCGACGTGTACAACCAGCTGACCTCCAAGGATTATGCCCTGAAGAACGCCGACGGTGAGGTCATCTCCATCGGCTACTGCCTGGAGACCTACGGTATCATCGTGAACAAGGCGCTGCTGAAGGAAGCCGGCTATGAGGTCACCGACATCACCAACTTCGAGTCCCTGAAGAAGATCGCTGACGACATCCACAGCCGCGCTGCCGAGCTGGGCTTCGACGCCTTCACCTCCGCCGGTCTGGACGGCACCTCCTCTTGGCGTTTCTCCGGCCATCTGGCCAATATGCCTCTGTTCTATGAGTTCCGCGATGAAGGCGTGACCAGCAAGCCCGCCACCATCAAGGGCACTTATCTGGACAACTACAAGGCTATCTGGGATCTGTACATCACTGACTCCGCCACCACCGGCGCTGCCCTGCTGTCCGCCACCGGCGACCAGGCTGAGGCCGAGTTCGGCGAGGGCAAGGCTGTGTTCTATCAGAACGGCACTTGGGAGTACAGCAACCTGACTAGCGAGAAGTTCGGCATGAACGCTGACGACCTGACCATGATCCCCATCTACTGCGGTATTGAGGGCGAGGAGAAGGCCGGCCTGTGCACCGGTACCGAGAACTACTGGTCCGTCAACAAGAACGCCTCCGAGGAGGACATCAAGGCCACTCTGGACTTCCTGAACTGGGTCGTTACCTCCGAGGAAGGCACTGCCATGATGGCTGAGCAGTTCGGCGCCTGCCCGTTCCAGGCCTCCAAGGCTCCCTCCAATCCGTTCAGCGCTCTGGCCAACGAGTATGTTGCCAATGGCTGCTATCCTGTCACCTGGGCCTTCAACTACACCCCCGCTGTCAATGACTGGCGTGCCGCTGTGGTCGACGCTCTGGGCAAGTATACCGCCGACGGCGGCAGCTGGGACGATGTGAAGACTGCCTTCGTGGAAGGCTGGGCTACCCAGTACAACAACGATCTCGCCAACGGCTAAGCTACGGTTTCAACCACATACGCACAGGGGGCGGGCTTTTCGCCCGCCCCCTCTTTCTTACTCTGTGACGGCGTGCGCTGTCCTTCGAACGCACTTCGGAGGAGAGCTTTCGCTGTGACAAAACTACGGAGAACAGGAGTGGTCTAATGAAACGATTTCAAGCGAAACGGGACGCGGCTGCGCTGAACAGCCGACTGGTCCGACGGCCAATTCAGCGCATGGTGTGGCTGTTTCTGCTGCCCACCTTTGCCGCCTTCTGCATCGGGTTCATCTACCCGTTCCTGAAGGGCGCGTTCCTGTCCTTCTGCAAATTCAAGCTGACCAGCAAGTGGACATGGGTAGGCTTTGACAACTATCTGAAGACCTTTGCCGACAGCAGCTTCCGCCATGCCTTCTTGTTCACGGCGCTGTTTGCCTTTGTGTCGGTGCTGTTCATCAACGCGCTGGCCTTCGCGGTGGCCTATGCGCTGACGCGGGGCATCAAGGGCTCCAATCTGTTCCGGACGGTGTTCTTCATGCCGAACCTGATCGGCGGCATCGTGCTGGGCTACATCTGGTCCATGATCTTCGACGGCTTTCTGGTCGCTTACGGCCAGTCCGTGGTACTGAACAGCCACTTCGGTTTCTGGGGGTTGATCATCCTGCTGTGCTGGCAGCAGGTGGGCTATATGATGATCATCTACATCGCCGGATTGCAGTCCGTGCCGGAGGATATGCTGGAGGCGGCCCGCATCGACGGCGCCACCAACTGGCAGACCCTGTGGAAGGTCACTATCCCCAACATGATGAGCTCCTTCACCATCTGCATTTTCCTGACGCTGACCAACGGCTTCAAGCTGTTTGACCAGAACCTGGCCCTGACCGGCGGCCGCCCCTTCCTGCAGCAGGCGGACGGCAGCGTTATCAAGACCACGGAAATGCTGGCCCTGAACATCTACAACTCCTTCTACTCCGGCAGCGGCAACAACCGCGGCGTGGCCCAGGCCAAAGCCGTGCTGTTCTTCATACTGGTGGCGGCTATCGGACTGATCCAACTCCGGGCTACCCGTAAAAAGGAGGTGCAGCAGTAATGCAGACGAGCCTTGCCAAAAAGCATGACCGCAGCAAAATGGTGTTGACCATAGCGTTCACGGTGATCTGCATCGTGTATGTGCTGCCCATCGTCATCGTTCTGATCAACTCCTTCAAGACCAATGCCGCTGTCAATACCGATACGTTCGCCCTGCCCAATGAGGACACCTTCGTGGGTTGGCAGAACTATATCAAGGGCATGACCTTCGGCAACTATCCGTTTATCAAGGCGGTGTTCTACAGTCTGTTCATCACCCTGGTCTCCTCGGCGCTGATCCTGATCTGCACCTCTATGGCCGCGTGGTATGTGGCCCGTGTGGGCAGTCTGTTCAGCAAGATCGTGTACTACCTGTGCGTGTTCTCCATGGTGGTGCCGTTCCAGATGGTGATGTTCACCCTGTCCCGCACCGCCGAGCAGGTCAAGCTTCCCTACTTTAGCTTCACCTCTATGGCTTTTGCCAAGATCGGATTGAACACACCGTGGACAATACCTATCGTGTACCTGGGCTTCGGCGCGGGACTGGCGGTGTTCATGTTCTCCGGGTTTGTCAAGACGATCCCGCTGGAGATCGAGGAGGCTGCCGCCATTGACGGCTGCGGGCCCGTGCGTACCTTCTTCCTGGTGGTGCTGCCCATGCTGAAGCCCACGTTTATCTCCGTGGGCGTGCTGGAGATCATGTGGGTGTGGAACGACTTTCTGCTGCCGTACCTGGTGCTGGACCTGAACAAATACCGCACCATTCCCATCGTCATCCAGTATCTGAAGGGCAGCTACGGGCAGGTGGATATGGGCGCCACCATGGCGCTGATCCTGCTGAGCATCGTCCCGGTCATCATCTTCTATCTCTGCTGCCAGAAGCACATCATCAAGGGCGTGGCGGCAGGCGCCGTCAAGGGCTAAACTCTTACAACACGCCGGGGGCGGGCTGATCGCCCGCCCCCGTATATTTTGGCCGGGACCGTCCGGCTGAAAGTCAAATCCTATCCAAGAGAGAAGTTGAGTTATGAAACGAAGCAGCGGTATTTTAATGGCGGTATCCTCCCTGCCCTCCCCCTATGGCATCGGTACCCTGGGCAAGGCGGCCTATGATTTCGCCGATTTCCTGAAAGACGCCGGCCAGTCCTACTGGCAAATGCTCCCCCTGGGCCCCACCAGCTATGGCGACTCCCCCTACCAGAGCTTTTCCGCCTACGCCGGCAACCCCTATTTTATCGACCCGGATATGCTGGCGGCTGACGGACTGCTGACGGCCGCCGAGTGCGCCGCCCCCGACTGGGGCAGCGACCCGCGCCATGTGGACTACGGAAAGATCTACGAGAGCCGCTTTACCCTGCTGCACAAGGCCTACAAACGGGGCTGGGAGCGGGACGCGGAGGCCGTAGCGGCCTTTGCGCAGGACAATGCGCGGTGGCTGCCGGACTATGCCCTGTACATGGCCTGCAAGCGGCACTTCGGCATGAAGGCATGGACGGAGTGGCCCGACGACGACCTTCGCCTGCGTAAGAACGAGGCCGTGCTGGACAAGTACCGCACACTTCTGCAGGAGGATGTGCAGTTCTTCACCTATCTGCAATTTCTGTTTTTCAGGCAGTGGACCGCTCTGCGCGACTACGTCCACCAGCAGGGCATCCGCATCATCGGCGATCTGCCCATCTACGTGGCCATGGACTCCGCCGACGTCTGGGCTGAGCCGCAGTTCTTCCAGCTGGACGACGATCTGGTGCCCAAGGCTGTGGCCGGCGTCCCGCCGGATTACTTTACCGCCGACGGCCAGCTGTGGGGCAACCCCCTCTACGACTGGGACGCCATGCGTGACGACGGCTTCGGCTGGTGGATCCGCCGGATCGACGGCGCCGGCAAGCTGTATGATGTGATCCGCATCGACCACTTCCGCGGCTTTGCCAACTACTGGGCCGTGCCCTACGGTCAGCCCACCGCCAAAAACGGCCGCTGGATCGCCGGTCCCGGCATGGACCTGATCGAACGGCTCAACGGCTGGTTCCCGCAGCTGGAGTTCATCGCCGAGGATCTGGGCTACCCCACCCCGGAGGTGGCGCAGCTGCTCCGCGAGTCCGGCTGGCCCGGTATGAAGGTGCTGGAATTCGCCTTTGACTCCCGGGATTCCAGCGGGTATCTGCCCCACGCCTATACGCCGCACTGCATCTGCTATACCGGCACCCACGACAACAGCCCCCTGGCACTGTGGCGGCAGGAGGCCGCGCCGGAGGATGTGGCCCACGCGGTGGAATACCTGGCGCTGACAGAGCAGGAGGGCTTCCACTGGGGTATTATCCGCGGCGGTATGTCCAGCGTGGCGGAGCTGTTCGTGGCGCAGATGCAGGACTATCTGGGCCTGGGCGAGGGAAACCGCATGAACATCCCCGGCACCCAGGGCGGCAACTGGACCTGGCGGCTGCTGCCCGGCGAGCTGAGCGATGCGCTCTCTGTCAGGATCGACCGCATGACCGCGCTCTACGGCCGCAAGGCATAAGCGAACACCCCCGGCAGTGCCGGGGGTGTTTTTTTGCCGTGAGCACCGCTTCCGCAACGCCGAAACCCCCATCTGCCATGTGACAGATGGGGGTTTCGATGCCGCCGAGGTAGGGGTTAGACCTCCGCGACCCGTACTGCAATATGGGCCCTGCCGGGCAGGGCAAATAAAAAACCGGCTGCAATGTATGCACCTTTGAAGCGCATCCCACTTGCAGCCGGTCGATCATGCGGTCAAATGCCGTTTAGACACCGTAGCTTTGCGTCTCGGCCTTTCAGCCGATTTGCCAACAGAACATTATTGTACTCATAGTATATCACTTTCGTTCCGTTTCGTCAAGTCTTTTTCGCAAAAATCCGTGTTTTCTACGCGTCCGTCTCTAAATCTCCGATCGCCGCGCACGCCTCACGGTATGCCGCGGCCGTCTCCGGATACAGCGCCGACGCGCGCTGCATATCGCTGCCGCGCAGGGCCTCCGTCAGGGCTGAGGCTGCCTGCCATAGCTGCACCAACCCCAGGTTGGCTGCCAGGCCCTTCAGCGTGTGCGCTGCGCGGAACGCCCGTTGGACGTCTCCGGCACTCATGGCCGCCTCCAGCATGGCGAAGGTATCGTCTCCGGCGAACATCCGCAGGAAACGCTCCACCGCAGCTATACTGCCCAACCGGCGCACGGCGTCCGCCATGTCGCCGCCCGTCTCTTGATAAAGCTTCTCTAAATTCATTGTTTCTTCCTCTCCAGCCACTCGGCGATCGTTCTTATCATCTGCCCAGCCTCCAACGGCTTGGGGATATGCGCGTCCATGCCCGCTGCCAGGCAGGCCGCCACGTCCTCGTCAAACAGGTTGGCGGTCATGGCGATGATCGGCAGCTGCGCGTCCGGCCTGTCCATGCCGCGGATGGCGCGGGTGGCGGAAAGGCCGTCCAGCTCCGGCATCATCACGTCCATCAGCACCGCGTCGTAGGTACCGGGTGCCGACGCGGCGAACATCTCCACCGCCTCCTTGCCGTCGGCGGCCTGGTCCACCATGGCGCCGGCCTCCTGCAGCAGGTAGACCGCGATCTCCCGGTTCAGCTCGTTGTCCTCTGCCACCAGCAAGCGCCGTCCGGCGATGGAGGCCGCCGCGTCGGGAAGCGCGGCTTCCGGTTCTTCGGCCTCACTGGGCATCATGGGCAGCACCACGCGGAAGCGCGTTCCCTGTCCGAGTGCACTGTCCACCTGAATGGTACCGCCTCTTTCGTCCACCAGCTTTTTCACCACGGCCAGACCCAGGCCCACGCCGCCGGAAAGGCTGCCCCTATCGCTGTTTTCCTGGGCAAACGCCTCGAACATATGGCGCTGGAACGTCTCGCTCATACCTGCGCCGTTATCCTCGCATATAAATTCCAGCCGGCACACGCCGTCCGCATAACGGGACTCGCGGAAGCTGCAGCGCACCCATCCGCCGGGGTGATTGTATTTGATGGCGTTGCCGATGATGTTCTGGCAGATCTGCCGCAGATACAGCGGGTCGCCTGTGAATCGTTCATGCTCCAGCGTCAGGTCCATCACCATCAGCGCAACGCCTGCGCTCTCCGCCTGGGCGCGCGAAATATCCAGCATCTCGTGCAGCTCGCTTGTCAAACAATAGGGGGTCTTTCCCAGCGCCTCCTGCTTCGGGCGATTCAGCGTCAGCACGTCGTTTACCAACGCCAGCAGATAGCGTGCCGCGGTCTGCGCCTTCTCCCGGCAGGACTGCACCAGCGTCACATCCTCCGGGTTCCGCCCGATGATCTCCAGCATACCCATGATGATGTTGATGGGTGTGCGTATGTCGTGGCTCATGCTGCGAAGGAAGTGCGTCTTGGCCTGGTCCGCCGCGCTGGCGCGGCGCACCTCCTCCTCCAGACGGTGCTGGTAGTCCATCTCGCGACGCTTGCGCTCCTGCGTGGTGCGGAGCACCAGCAGCGTCGCCAAGACCGCCGCCAGCGCGTAGACGCCGAAGGCGGAGATCACCATGTTCTTGCCCAGGATGAACACGTATTCATTGGGGAGGAACACATACAGGCTGTACTGCTGGTATCGCTCCCGTGCACCGAAGAACGTGCCGTCCGTGCGGAGCTGGGTCAGCTTGCTGCCCGGGGAGGGGGAAGACTCCAGCGCACGGATGAGGGGCACCTCGTCCACCGGCAGGTTCCACTGCTCCGCCGCGCTGCTGCCCACCACGCGCTCGCCGTCGGTGATGTAGGTGTAGACCTTGTCATTGAGCAGCGTCTCGTAGCCCGCCAGCAGGCTCTCGATGGACGCACGGTAGGAGGCGATGATCGTGTTCGACTGGAGGCGGACGCAGAAGACGACGCCGGGATTTTCGACGCGCGCCACGGCTGCTATGTCGTATACCGCGCCGTCACGGGTCAGGCGGCGGGCGAAGATCTTCTCCGGGTAGTCCATGATGGAGCGGATCGCCTCATTGGTGTAGTAATCGCTCCAGTCCATGTCCGCACCGGAGCTGAACTCGATCTCCAGATCCTTGTCCAGCACCAGCACGCAGGTTACGCGCTGACGCTGGGCGTACCGCGCCAGCTCCCCGTTGGAGCGGTTCTGCCCCACCATACCCTCGCGCTCCGCCACCTCCTGCGCCTGCTCCGTCAGCCGCACGAGGCTCTTTAGCCGGTCGGCGGCGACGATGTCGCGGTAGCTGATGCACTGGTTTTGCAGATATTGCAGCGTCCGCTGGGCGGTCTGCTGGGCGTTGCGGATGCTGCTGTTGCCGCCGATGAGAGCCGTGACCGCCATCACAAAGACGCCCAGCACCAGCATGAGCACCCAGATATATTTGTTGGAAAACTTATTGCCCATGGATCAACCCCGCTAAAGCCGCCTGTGCGTCCACGCCGTAGCTCTCCAGAATGGCGGCCACGGTGCCGTCCGCCACCAGCTCGTGCAGCATTTCGTTCAGAGCCTCCGCTCTGCCGCTGCCGTCGTCCTTATAGAACGCCGCGCCCAGCCCTGCCCGCAGCAGCCCCGGCTCCAGCACCCGGTATTCCCCGGCGCGCCCGGCGATGAAGGTGAGGTACGCCGTCTCGTGTCCGGCGCAGGCGTCCACATAGCTTTTGTCCAGCGCAGCGAACACGTCCACCGTGTCGGCGAAGCAGTACACGCTGTCCACCTGCTCCACGCCGGGCACCTGATGCTTCAGAAACAGCTCCTCCGGCTTGGAGGAGGTCTGCACGGCGATGCGCTTGCCGTTCAGGTCGCCAAGACCGTAAATATCGCTGGACGCCTGCACTATGACCACCTGACGGCTGTACATATACGGCCCTGCCCAGCGGTAGCAGTCCTCTCTGCCGTTCATGGAGAAGCTGCCCCAGAGGCAGTCCACGTCGCCTCGCTCCAGTAGGGCGTCCTTCTCCTGCCAGTTGATTTTTTGGAAGCTCGCCGTCCAGCCCAATCTCTCGCAGGCGGCGGTGGCGATCTCCACGTCGATACCCGCATAGGCGCCATTCTCATCCAGATAGAAATACGGCTCATAGTTGTCGCTGCCAATGACCAGCACCGGCAGTTCTTCCGTTTCCGTCTCCCGCTGTCCGCAGCCGCACAGCAACGCGCCGCACAGCGCCAGCAGCACCGCCAGCAATCTCTTTGTCCTGCTCATTCCTTACCTCTCATGCCGTATACCTCACGGCACAACGCACTCTGTATGTCCTCCAGGCAGTCCACCAGCAGCGGATCGAACGCGCCGCACTCGCCGCCCCGTATCATAGCCAACGCCTCCGCATGGGTATACGCCGGCTTGTACACCCGCTGGCTCACCAGCGCGTCATAGGCGTCCGCCAGGCCCACCGCCTGCACGGTCATCGGTATCTCGTTGCCCTTCAGCCCGTCGGGATAGCCGCTGCCGTCCACCCGCTCGTGATGCCAGCGGCAGATCTCCGCCGCAGCCTCCACCAACGGCTCGCTTTCCATCTCCTTCATGCCCCGCATCAGTTCCTCGCCGATCAGGGTATGCTTCTTGATCTCGTCAAACTCCTCCGGCGTCAGGGGGCCAGGCTTTCGCAGCAGGGCATCCGGCACGCCCATCTTTCCGATGTCGTGGAACATAGCCGCGGCGGCGGCCCGCCGGCAGTCCTGCAGGGTCAGGCCGTATTTATCCGTGCGTTCCAGCATTCTCTGCAGCAGCCGCTGCGTGATCTGCTCCACGTGCCGCCCGTGGTCCGCGCCCTCGCCGTTGCGGTAGCCCATCACCCGCGACAGGATATCCGCCACGATACCCATCATATGCTCCTGCCGCCGCAGCTGCTGCATCATCACCGCTGCCAGCCGCCGCTGCCGCGCATACAGCTTCACGGTGTTCATCACCCGCTGCCGCACGATACGGATATCAAAGGGCCGTTCTATGTAGTCCGACACGCCCATGTCATAGGCCTGCCGCACCTTTTCTTCTGACCCGTCCGCCGTGATGATAATGACCGGGATATCCTCGATAAACCCCCGCTTATTCATCTCCTCCAACACCTGCAGGCCGTCCATCTCCGGCATGATCATGTCCAACAGCACCAGTGAGATATCCGCGCCGTAGGTCTCCAGCTGCGCCATACACTCCCGGCCGTCCTCCGCCTCCAGCACGTTGAAATCCTCCGCCAGCATCTCCCGCAGTATCGCGCGGTTCATAGCCGCATCGTCCACCACAAGAATATGCGGCTTGATCTCCTCCCCCTCCACGGGGGTATCCTCGGTGACCACGGCGTTCTTTCTCCGCTTGGCCCGGTACATCAGCCGGTCCGCCCGCTGCACCGCCTGGGCGATCGTCTCCTGCTGCGCCATGACGCAGCCCACGCTGATGGTGATATGCTGGCCGCCCTCGCAGCCCGGTATGCTCACTGTCCGCAGCCGCCGCTGAATGTCTCCCAGCACGGTGGTAAAGGCCGCCTGCTCCACGCCCGGCAGCAGCAGCAAAAACTCGTCGCCGCCGTAGCGCACCAGTGAACCGCTGCGGCCCACTACCTCATAGATGGTATCCGCCAGCACCCGCAGCGCGTTGTCGCCCACCTGATGGCCATTTATGTCGTTATACAGCTTCAGATCGTCCATATCGATGAGCGCTACACCGCCGCGGTATATCTCATTGCTCATATCCCGCTGGTAATGGTTGCGGCTCAGCGCGCCGGTCAGCGCGTCTATCTCCTGCTCCTGGGTGTCCCGCCCGGAGATGACCAGCACTTTGTCGTTGATCCGGTCGATGCGGACGTCATACTGCCGGCAGCCCACACCGCCCTGACGGAACCGCAGGCGAAAGCTCTCGTTTCGCTCCTTTTCGTAGAAAAAGCTCCGCAGGTTTTCGCTGCTGAGATAGCGCATCCACACGCTTTTTTCCGCCGACACACCGCCGTTATCCCGAAAGATGTCACGCAGCTCCTCTACGGTGTACCATTTATCCTCCAGCCCACTGGCCAGGTCGGTTTTCCGGACCCGCAGCTTTCCCCGGGTCCTGTCATATTCACATACGGTGTCGCAGATCGGCAGCAGTGCCGCGATAAAGGCTTCCTTCTCGATCATGGCTGAGACCTCCGTTCCTATCATACCAGCCTTATTATAGCATCTTAATACCGTATTGCAACGGCTTCCCCCTGAAACGCTGAATTTTTCGCCTGTTTTGCAGGCAGCGCGCCGGGGCGCGCTGTCGGTGAACGGCCCTGACCCGCACAGGCAAAATAAAACCGCCCGGACGGGCGGTTTTGTTTTGCCTTTTTGCGATCTAACTGCGGCGGCGTCGGCGGAGGGCTAAAACGGTCAGTGCCGAAATGGAAGCACCAACAATAAGCCATGCCCACGGACCGGCGGAGGGCGCGGCGGCCGGCAGAGGCTGCCAGGCGGCATACAGCGTCATATCCGCCGTGACCGGCGCATTGAAATCCCAGGGGCGGGTCAGGTCGTAGTCACTGTACCAGCCGGTGAAGCGATAGCCCGAGCGGGTGGGCGCCTGCGGCGGCGCCAGAGGCGTTCCACGGAGCACCTCCGCCGGCGCTACGCCGCTGCCGCCGTTACTTTGGAAGGTCACACGGCACTGCTCCGACACCACCACCGTGACGTCCCGGGCAGCGGCGGCGTAGCGGCCCATGCCGTCCTCGGTGGACACCAGGTAATGGCTGCCGGTTATGGCGGACGCACCGCCGTCGGCCAGGACCTTCAGCTGAAAGGAGCCGACGACCGTCTCATCCGCCCAGTCCGCGCCGCCGCCAAAGTCTACGCAATTCATGTAGACCGCCTGACGGCCATCACGCAGCGTGACCAGCGTCGTCTTGACGCCCTCGCGGAGCAGGGTGCCATCAGGCTGATAGGCGAAGAAGGCAGGATCGAAGCATATCTCGTCCTGCATGGCGAACATCGGCCCTGTGCCGGTGGTCCGGCACAGGGTAAGCGATACCGTAACGGTATCGCCGGCGGCGGCATGGTACGTCGCCTCTCCGTTGGCGGCAAGGCGGAATTCATAGTGCCGGCTGTCGTCGCCCCAGGCCAGGGACGGCGCCAGCAGCAGCACCGCCAGCAGCGCCAGAACTACCCGCTTCATGGTCCGCCTCAGTTCAGGAAGTCCTTGAGCTTCTTGCTGCGGGAGGGGTGCCGCAGCTTACGCAGGGCCTTGGCCTCGATCTGGCGGATACGCTCACGGGTGACGTTGAACTCCTTGCCTACCTCTTCCAGCGTGCGGGTACGGCCGTCCTCGATACCGAAGCGCAGCTTCAGCACCTTCTCCTCCCGGGGCGTCAGGGTACCCAGCACGTCCACCAGCTGCTCCTTCAGCAGTGTGAAGCTGGCGGCCTCGCTGGGCTCGGATGCGGCCTCGTCGGGGATGAAGTCGCCCAGATGGCTGTCCTCCTCCTCGCCGATGGGCGTCTCCAACGACACGGGCTCCTGGGCGATCTTCAATATCTCGCGGACCTTGTCCACGGGCATATTCATCTCGGCGCTGATCTCCTCGGGGCTGGGGTCGTGGCCCAACTCCTGCAGCAGCTGGCGGGACACACGGATGACCTTGTTGATGGTCTCCACCATGTGGACGGGGATGCGGATGGTACGCGCCTGATCGGCGATGGCGCGGGTGATGGCCTGACGGATCCACCAGGTGGCGTAGGTGGAGAACTTATAGCCCTTGGTGTAGTCGAACTTCTCCACGGCCTTGATCAGGCCCAGATTTCCCTCCTGAATCAGGTCCAGGAACAGCATACCGCGGCCCACATAGCGCTTGGCGATGGACACCACCAGACGCAGATTGGCCTCGGCCAGCTGCTGCTTGGCCTTCTCGCCGGCCTTGATCTGCTTTTTCAGCTCGGCCATCTCCGCCTCAGGGATGGTCTCGCCGTCCGCCTCGGCCTGCGCCACACGCGCCTCGGCCTCGCGGCCGGCGGACATAACGGTGGCCAGCTCCACCTCCTGATCGGCGGTCAGCAGGGGCACCTTGCCGATCTCCTTCAGGTACATACGCACGGGATCGTCAATGTTGAAGCTGTCCACCAGCGTGTTGGGGTCGACCAGCTCCTCCTCCTCGATCTCGGCGATCTCATCCATAGCGGGCTCGCCATCCTCATCGGGCAGGTCGGCCAGGAAATCCTCGCTGCCTACCTCGATGCCCAACTGCTCCAGAGAGTCGTAGATGGAGTCCATCTGCTCGCTCTCCAGGTCCAGCTCGTCCAGCACGTCGGACAACTCACCGGCATCCAGCTTGCCCTTCTTCTTACCCTTGGTAAACAGGTCGCGCAGCTTCTCGTTGCCGTTCAGCAGCGCGGCCGCCGGCAGGGACGCGATGGTCTTTTCGTCCAGGCCGCCCTTGGCTGGCTTCTCCTGCGCCGGCGCGTTCTCCTGCAAAAGCTGGTCCGCCATCTGCTCCAACTGCTCCGCGGTGTACTTTTCTTCGGTCATGTTCGCTTTCCTCCGTAACCTTTTTTATCTTTATACGTCTCCATCGCCGCCGCCAGCGGATCCGTGCCGCCGGTGCGCTTGGTGTGTTCTTCCCGAATGATGCGTATGTAATCCGCCAGCGCCTGCGGCGCGTTGGCTGCGGATTCCGGTTTTTGCAGCAGCGCCGTCAGGTGGTTCATCTCCTCCGGCGTCAGCACCGCGGCCAGCGCCGCCATGCTCGCGTGCCCCCGCCGCTGCCACAGCTCGCCGTAGATGCGCCCCAGCAGCGGTGAGGAAAATTCCTCCGGCTGCACCGGCATTTCCGGCGGGAACAGGCTCTCGTCCTGCATCAGCAGACGGATAACGCCCTCCTCCGCCAGCGCGCTGCGTACATTCTGATAGCGGATGCTGCGGTCCGCGGGCTGCAGGGCCGATATCGGGTTCATCTCCTGACGCTCCTGCGCCTTCCTCGCCTTGGCCTGCACCCGCTTGGCGGCCCGCTGGACCTCCATCCGCATGGCCTCCGCCGGCAGGGACGCCGCCTCGGCGGCCCGGGTGGTATATACCTCCCGTTCCACGGGGTCATTTAGTTTACATAACGTTTCAGCAATCTCCCCCGCGTAGGCGATACGGCCCTTGTCGTCCTTCAGGTCATACTTGGCCGCGATCTCAGACATCGTGAATTCAATGCCGTTTGCACTTCCGGAAAGCAGCTGCTCAAACGCGTCCCTACCCTGGTATTTGATAAAGTCGTCGGCATCCTGCTTTACATAATGTCCATCCACCAATCGCTGCGGCAGACGCAGGACCTTCACGGTGAACTCGCTGTTCTGCAGCAGCTCCAGCGCCCGGTCCGTGGCCATCTGGCCCGCGCCATCGTTGTCGTAGCACAGCACCAGCTCCCTGGTGAAGCGGCTCAGCAGACGTATCTGCTCCTGGGTCAGCGCCGTGCCCATGCAGGCCACCGCGTTGTCGAACCCCGCCTGATGCAGCGTCACCACGTCCAGGTTGCCCTCGCACAGGATCATGTTGGGCCGCTTGGTCTTTTTGGCCAGGTTCAGGCCGTAGAGCACCCGGCGTTTGCTGTACGCCACCGTTTCGGTGGTGTTCATGTATTTCGGCTCCGACTTGTCGATCACGCGGCTGCCGAAGCCCACCACGTCGCCCCGCACGTCGATGACCGGCAGCATCAGCCGGTTACGGAATTTGTCGTACAGTCCGCCGTTTTTCCCGTTGACCACCAGCCCGGAGGCCAGCAGCTCCTGCTTGGTGAAGCCCTTGTCTGTCATGGCGCGGAGCAGCGCGTCCCACTGGTCCAACGAAGCGCCCATGCCGAAGCGCACCGCGATGCCGCGCCGTATCTGCCGCTTGTCCAGATACGCCTGCACCGCCGCACCCTGCGGAAGCTGCAGCTGGTCGTAGTACCACCGCGCCGCCGCGCGGTTCAGCTCCAGCACCCGCCGCCGCAACCGGTCGGCGTTGCTGCGGGCCTCGTCCTCCGCCGGCAGCGGGATGTTGGCCCGCTTGGCCAGGAACTCCACCGCCTCCGGGAACGACAGGCCCTCGATCTCCATGATGAAATTGATGACGCCGCCGCCCTTTTTGCAGCCGAAGCAGTGGTAGATCTGCTTGTCCGGCGCTACGGAAAACGAGGGCGTTTTCTCGTTGTGGAAGGGGCACAGGCCGAACAGGTTGCCGCCCTTGCGCGTCAGCGTCACGTAGCCGGATACCACGTCCGCGATGTCGTTCCGCGCCACCACTTCGTCCAGAAACTGGTCGCTGAAATGCACGAAAAGCCCTCCTTTCCCCCACCGAACCGCGGTGCAAAATAAATCTGACAATATACTATACCAAAAAACTTCCTCAAATCCTCTTTTTTCGCAAAAGTTTTTAGCCGTGACGGATGAGGTGCCACAAAAAAAGAAAGGTCCCGTAGGAAAGCAATCTTTACTATTCCTCCCGCGGCAGCGGGAGGGTTATATATTTATCTCACCCCGTCAGGGGTGAGATATTATCAATCCCTGGCCGTTAGGCCAGAGATAATTAAGCTCAAAAAAAGAAAGGCCCAATGGGCCTTTCTCTTTTTTGAGTTTAATTAGAACTCCTTTTTCTTGCCGATGACGACGGCGGAGCCGGCGACGGAGGTCAGAGCCATACCGACGTACATAGCGATACCAGCGTCAAAGGTCTTGGGGGACTTGTTGGTGTCGGTGGGCTTGGTGGTGTCGGTCTTGCCATCGGTGTAGGCCAGGTAGATGGTCTCGCCATCATCGTTCACAAACGCCTCAACATTCTTCAGACCGGAAGCCTTAGCGGCAGCATAGGTCTTGTAGATGGAAGCAACAGTGCCGCAGTCAGAGCACTTGTAAGAAACGACCTTGCCATCCTTCTCGACAGCAACCCAAGTGTGGCCAACCAGAGTCTGCTCACCAGCCAGCGTCACGGAAACCAGCTTGCCGTTCAGCAGGACATACACAGCCTCATCCGCATCGCTGGCCATAAAGTACACCTCACCAGCGTCCTTGGTGACGTTACTAGAAGTGTATTTGCTGGTGTTCACATAGTAAGTGCCATCGGCATCAACATCAAGCTGGCCGCACTTATCGCCAATCTTGGTGAAAGCCTCAACCTTGGCAACATACTCAGCACCATCATTAACGTGCTTCAGGTACAGTGTGGAAGCACCGGCCTTGGTGAGCTGCAGATCGAAATCAGTCTTGTCTGCCTTGGTGTAATCACCGTTGTAGCCAGTGTTTGCAGCCGTGGCATTACTTACAGTGTAGTAAGCAACATTACCAGCGCCGGTGGCTTTGTTGAACGCAGCCTCGTGAGCTACCACAGAAAAGCTTTCAGCATCCGTGGTGTTCGCCATCAGCTTTTCGCCGCCTCTGGTATAGCCGGTATAACCAGCAACAGTTGCCGCGAAAGCGGTGGTGCACAGTGCCAGAGCCATGACCATGGCCAGCACAGTTGCAATGATCTTCTTCATGTTTGTTTCCTCCATAAAAATTTGTTTGTGTCCGGTTCGGCTTCATTCTCCGAGACAGCGTTTACAACGTAAACATCATTATGTTGTAAAAATTTTTACGGATTTTATTACTAGTTATTTCCATTTTTGAGGTAGTGATACCGCGCCGTTAAAAATTGCCCGAAATTGGAAATAATTTCCATTTCTTCCATAATTTACCAGTAGTTTACGCAATTTATCTGAGCGCCTGTAAAGCGTAATTCTCGTGTAACGCAGCATTTATGCAATTCAAACGGAGATTTTCAAAAAACGCAACAACTTAGCTGGAAAAATTTTCCAGCTAAAATCGAAAAGCCATTATGTAAACTACTTTGACGCTGATAGCGGCCAAAAGCCGTTCATAATTCGGTTACAATTTATTCGGCGAAAGCGTTATCTGTGTTTTTGTGCGTAAAAAGAGCTTCGCCGCCCCGGCGGCGCGGAGGCTTACGCGGCCGCTTGCCCCAGCCACGGTAGGGCGTTTTCTTCTCCCGGGCGGGCGATCATCAAATCGCGCCAAAGCCGCCCTTTGGGCGGCTTTGGGAGGTGGCGGTTCCGCCGCCGGTGAAAGCTTTTATCCATGGAGTTTCGTGGTAATTTTTGGAAAAATGTTTGGAAATAGATGGAAAACAATTCCTGCGCCGGAAAAATTATTTAAAAAAAGCAGAATTTCCTCTTGAAAAAACGAGCGTGTTGTGCTATTTTTATCTGTGGTAAAGCCATTTACTGAGGGGGATGCGAAGCGTGGGGTGCGCTTTGCACGACAGGGAGGGCTCCCGGGAGGCGGATATCTCCGCGTCCCGGGAGCTTTTTCATTATATAGTTAAAGCCGCCCTGATGGGCGGCTTCGGTTTGCGATAACAAAATTATGGTCAACTGTTCGGTGCATCATCGCCGCGATATCTATCCAGTGCCTGCCGGCAGTGTTCGGTGAAATCACGGCGCACATGGTCGGGCGCAAGAAGCTCGGCCTGACCGCCGAACTGGAACAGCCAGCCGTAAAATGTAGGACCTACCTCCACCGGGGCGGTAACTGCGATACGGTCTCCATCTGGGCGGATATGCGCATCAGCGCCGAAGCGGTCCATGACTACATTGATGAGGGCCCGGTCAAAGCGCAGCTGCACCGTTTCGGTGCGGCCATTGTACATATCGAAAATCGTTTTGACGTATTTACCCAGGTCGAACTGTTCCGGCAGCGGATCGCGGGGTGTGTCGGTAACGGTCAGGGACTCCATACGGTCCACACGGTAGTGGCGATAGTCCTGAATGGCCGGGTCGTAAGCCACCAGATAGTAATGCTTATCCACGCAGAGGGCCACCGGGTTCGTCTCATAGGGCATGCCGCCGCGGCGGTAGGCCTTGCCGCCATCAGGTGTCCAGTCGAAGTAGCGAAACGTGACCTTGCGGTCATCGTTGATGGCGGTATTCAGACCGTCGATGGCGTAATAGAGCTTCTCATTGTGGGTGCGGACCCGGTCCATGACATAGACCTGACGGCGCAGCTGGCGGGCATTGGGGCGGCTGGTGAGCTGCTCCAGCTTGGCGATAAGCTCCATGCTCTTGCTCTGTGTGAGAAAGGGCGACGCCTGTACCACATCAATGAGCAGCTTCAGCTCCGGCAGCTGGAACTCCCGTTCGCCAAGAAAATAGCCGTAGGTCTTGCCCCGGACAGCCTGCACATCCATGCCGTACAGCTCCAGCAGCTCCAGGTCGTCATAGATGCTTTTGCGCTCGGCGGAAATACCCTGGCGTTCCAAATAAGCGATCATATCCTGAACGGTCCTGGGGTGGCGCTCGTCTGTTTCCTCCCGCAGATACCGCGCCAGATACAGCAGCTTCAGCTTTTTATTGGCCATGGCGCACCCTCCCTTCGTTTGTCCCATTGTACCAGATACGGGCAGGAAAGAAAACCAGTTTTTACCGGCGTTCGACTTTACATACACGTATTTTTAGGCTATAATAAAGTGCTATGCTATCGACGAAAGGAAGTGCGGCGTTGCAAGTGAACCAAATACGGGCAGGCGCCGCGCTGAGCTATGTGTCCATGGCGCTGAGCACCGTTATCTCGCTGGTCTACACGCCCATCATGCTCCGACAGCTGGGCGACAGCGAGTTCGGCGTGTACCAGGCGGTGCTGCCGATCATCTCCTATCTGAATTTACTGAGTTTCGGCCTGGGCAGCGCCTATGTGCGGTATTACTCCCGCTTCCGTGCCGCCGGCGACAAGAAGGGCTGCGCCAAGCTGAACGGTATGTTCCTGATAACGTACCTCATCCTGGGTGCGCTGGTGCTGGCCATCGGCTTCGGGCTGTCCTACTGCGATGTGGTGTTCGGCAAGAAGCTGACAGCGGAGGAGATCGACCTTGCCCAGCGGCTGCTGCGTATCATGTCGGTCAATGCTGCGCTGACGTTCCCCATCAGCGTGTTCGAGAGCCATGTGACCATCAACGAGAGGTATCTGTTCCAGAAGATCGTAGCCATGGGCAAGCAGGTGCTGAACCCCCTCATTATGATCCCCCTGCTGCTGATAGGCTACCGGTCCGTGACGCTGACCATCGTCTCGCTGATCTTCACGGTGCTCAGCGGCGTGATCAACATCACCTACTGCCTGACACGGCTGAAAATGCCCTTTGCCTTCCGGCACTACGACTTCGCGCTGCTGCGTGAGATGTTCGGCTTTACGCTGTACGTGTTCATCGGCATTGTGGTGGACAACATCAACTGGTCCATCGACCGGCAGCTGCTGACGTGGTTCCACGGCTCCGCCGCGGTGACGGTCTACGTCATCGCCTCGCAGCTGAACAACTATTTCCTGCTGTTCGGCAACGCCATCTCCAACGTGATGACGCCCCGCGTCCACCGTCTGGTGGCGGAGAACGCCCCCATGCGGACGCTGGACGCCCTGTTCACCAAGGTGGGGCGGCTGCAGTTCATCCTGCTGGGCGGCATATTCCTGGGCTTCGTGGCTATCGGCCAGTCCTTCGTGGTGCTGTGGGGCGGCGGCGAGCAGTTCCGCATCGACTATTGGACCGCGCTGCTGCTGTTCTTTGCCTGCCTGTGGACCAACATTCAGACCGTGGGCATCGAGATACAGCGTGCCAAGAATATGCACAAATACCGTTCGCTGGTCTATCTGGGCGTACTGGTGGGCAACATCGTGATCTCCATCCCCCTGTGCATGAAGTGGCAGGGGCTGGGCGCGGCCATCGGCACGGCGGTCGCCACGCTGGTGGGCAACGTGTTCCTGATGAACCGCTACTACTACAAGCACATCGGCCTGAACATCCCCGGCTTCTGGCGGCACATCAGCCATCTGCTGCCGGCCATGGTGCTGCCCACCACCGTGGCGGTGCTGCTGGCGGTGTTTGTCCATCCCGCTACCTACTGGCAGCTGATCCCGCCGGGACTGTTGTTTGTGGCGGTGTACGCCGCCAGTATGTGGCTGTTCGGCATGAACCGCTATGAGCGCGGACTGGTGACCGGACCGCTGCGGCGGATACTGCATCGGCAATGATCTGTCTCCCCGCCCCTGTGCGGCGGAAAGAGAAAAGGGAGGTACTCTGTTATGGGAAGAAAACTTGCGACCTTTTTTCGCCAGCTGAAGCATCTCAGCTTCGCGCGGATGAAGCTGCACATCAACGCCGTCCATGAGGAGACAGGCAAAAACCGCCTGGCCATTTTCTGCGACATGGTATGGTGCGAGGTGCGCTACGGCATCGGCTATCTGGACTACCATGTGTTCGGCTTTGCGAACCGCCGCGGCGCGGTGCGGAAGACCTATATGACCGCCGTGCAGAACCAGGCCCTGACCCGGCAGATGAACGATCCGGCGTATTTCTATCAACTCAACGACAAGATCGAGTTCGACACCATCTTCTCCGACCTGCTGAAGCGCCGCTTTCTGGACCTGCGTAAGACGGACGCCGCGGGCCTGCGGGAATTCTGCGCCGGCACGGAGGCCATCTTCTGCAAGCCCGCAGGGCTATGCGGCGGCGAGGGCATCCAGCGCCTTGCCACGGCGGATATCGACGATTACGACGCTTTGTATGACCGACTGGTCAAGGGCGGCCAGTTGCTGATCGAGGAGCCCATCCGCCAGCATCCGGACATGAATAAGCTGTGCCCCGACTCGGTGAACACCGTCCGTATCGTCACGCTGGTAACGGCGCAGGGCGCGCAGATGGTCTATGCCCTGGTCCGCATGGGCATGGGCGGCGTGTGCGTGGACAACGTCTCCTCCGGCGGTATGTACGCCCCGGTGAACGAGCATGGCCAGCTGTACCGCCCCGCCTTCTGCGACAAGACCGGCAAATATTACGAGCGCCACCCCGTCACCGGTACAGAGATCACGGGCTTTCAGATCCCCCTGTTCGACCAGGCGCTGGAGCTGTGCCGCACCGCGTCCAGGCGGGTGGAGGCGCACCTGAAATATATCGGCTGGGACGTGGCCATCACGCCGGACGGCCCCGTGCTGGTGGAGGGCAACAACCTGCCCGGCTACGATATGTGCCAGAACGCCGGCCATGTGGACGAGGGTATGCTGCCCCGGTTCGAGAAGCTGCTGGGCCGCCCCATTATGTGATGAAACCGTATGCTGCGCCCCGCGGGGCGAAACAGAGATAAGGAGGACAGACCATGCATCCTATGCGCAGAAAAGACAAGGAACGTGACGCCGCCTTTGCCTGGCAGGTGCTGCGTGACGCCACCTATGCCACCCTGGCCATGACCGACAGTGACGGCGCCCCCTATTGTGTGCCCGTGAACCATGTGGCCGACGAGCAGGGCAATGCGGTGTATTTTCATTGCGCCGGCGCCGGCCGCAAGTGGGACATCCTGACGAAGGAGCCGCCCGTGTGCCTGTCCGCCGTGTCCAAGGCAGAGCTGATCCCCGGCGAGCTGACCACCGCCTACAAGTCCGCCCTCGTGCAGGGCAGGGCCGTGCCGGCCGAAAGGTTCATCAGCAGCGAGCCCAGCAGGTTCGAAGTGAAGGCCGTAATGTGGCACAGGTGCAGCAGCACGATGAAGGTGCCCGAGATGACCGCATGGGCCAGCCAGAGCACCGGTGCCGAGAAGCAGAACAGGAAATCCAGCGGTTCGGTGATGGACGCCAGCGACGCCGTGAAGGCCAGCGGCAGCAGCTGGGCAGCGGTCTTTTTGCGGTTCTCCCGCCGGGCGCAGAAGATGAACGCCGCCGTGATGCCAAAGTAGCCGAAGGTCTTGGTGAAGCCGGTGTACATCCAGACGATGCCCTCCGAGAAGGGCAGGCCGAGGTTATATTCGGTCATCATGACCACATAGGCCCCGACGTAGGTGACGCCGTCCGCCGCCAGCTGCCCGCCCAATCGTGAGAACTGGAACGGCATGTACACCAAGTGGTGCAGTCCCGTGGGGATGAGCAGCCGTTCCAGAAAGCCGTAGAGGAACAGCCCCACATTGCCGGAGGACGCGATGAAGCCGGTAAGGGCCGTGATGCCCTGCTGCACCGGCGGCCAGACGAAGCAGGCCCCAAAGCCCAGGGCTGCCGCCAGCGCCGCCGCACAGGTGAAGGACCAGCGCGTGCCGGAAAAGATGCCGGGCAGGATGCCCTTGTGGGTGACATCGCAGGTGCGGTTGAAGATGCCGCCCACCGCAAGGCCCAGCAAAATGCCGCCGAACACGCCGGTGTCCACGGTCTGGATGCCCAGCACAGTGGTCTGGCCCGAACTGTACAGTCCGGTGAGGGCGTCCGGCTGGGCCAGCTGCCCCAGCGCGGTCAGGGTGACGTTGCCCGCCGTGAGGTAGATCAGATAGCACATCAGGGCGATGAGCCCGGCCTGGTGCTTTTCCTGCTTAGCCAGCGCCGCCGCAATGCCGACGCAGAACAGCACGCTGAGGTTCGAGATGACCGCCGTCAGGCATTTGTAGATGAGCTGGCCCAGCAGCTGCACCAGCGGCCAGCGGAGAAACGGCAGCACTCCGGCCAGCGGCGTACTGGTGAGCAGGGCACCCGCCACCAGCAGCAGCCCCGCCGCCGAAAGATAGGAAAGCGGGGCCAGCATCGCCTTGGAAAAGCGCTCCAGCGCCTGAGTGAGCCTGTTTTTCATACGCTGCGTCTCTCCTTCCCGGTCTCTCCGGCTTTTCCGGCCCGTGCGGCAGACGGGGGACCTATCTGTAGTCAACCGCCAACCGCGAAAAATGTCAAGGCCGCAAACTGCACAAAAAGCGCTTTCTTCTTTCGGCAAAGCCGCTGCTGCGGGTTGAAATTCGTCCCTCCCGCGCTGATTGACAACCGCCGGTGCAGAACGTATACTTAGGGTGTATCGTTTTGAGACGCTGCCGCCGCTTTCCGGCCGCAGTTCTTCAAGGAGGACACCGCTATGAAATTGAAATATACACGCATCCTTTCGCTGGTGCTGTGCGCGGCCATCGCCTGCAGCGCCCTCGTCGGCTGCGGCGGCTCTGCCGCCAGCTCCGGCTCAGAGCCTTCCAGTTCGGCCACTGCGTCCAGCAGCGCGGCAGCTTCCGGCGAGGCTTTGCCGGACTCCACCGTGCAGGCCAACACGTCCGGCCTGAACCCCGGCGACTTTGACGAAAACTCCATCTTCTCCATCACCGGCACATCCGCTGCCTTTGCGCCCTGCCTGGGCTGGGGGCCGGGCGTGTCCGGCTGCTCGCTGAAATCGGTCATCGCGGCGGCTTCCCTGCTGCAGTGGGCCGAGGAAGCACGGCTTTCCTCCCGCACGCCGGAAGCCATCCAGGACGCCTTCTATGAATGGTACGATGGCCTGGACGCCGACGAGCAGGAGAGCTTTGCCGAGGCCTGGACCATGATCGAGCCGGACGCGCTGGCCATGCTGAGCGATAAAGAGAGCATGAGCGGCCGCATTGAGGACGCCGGCCTGGATGCCAGCACCCTGCCCGGCTGCACCCTGAAAAACTGGCAGGCCCTGCAGAGCGTGCTGGACGACTGCGTACCCGAAGCCAACGGCGAAGCATAATTCGTTTTGCCAAGCAAAAGGCGCTGACCGACTGGTCAGCGCCTTTTTTGTTTTACACCTTTTTCAGCACATACTGCCGGGTGCCCATGCCGATCTTTTCGGCCTGCTCCAGCGTGGCCTTCCACTCGATATTGGGGTTGGAATCCTTGAAGTTGTCGTGGTGGCAGTTCCAGCCGGGCTTTGCAAGGTTCTGGCCCAGCTGGCTGTTCGGCAGCGGCTGTGCATTCAGGCAGGCATCGGCGCAGGCCTGATCCAGCGCCACCGGATCAAAGGATGCAAAGATGCCGATATCCGGCAGGATGGGAGCATCGTTCTCGCAGTGGCAGTCGCAGTTGGGGCTGATGTCCTGCACCAGAGAAATATGGAAGCAGGGACGACCGGCGCACACGGCAGCCGCATACTCGGCCATTTTGCGGTCCAGCATCTCATTGGCGCTGTCGCACTGGGAATAGATAGCGTCAAAGTTGCAGGCACCGATGCAGCGGCCGCAGCCCTTGCACTTGGTCTGGTCAATGACGGCCTTGTTGTTTGCATCGTAGGTAATGGCATCGGAGCCGCACTCCTTCGCGCAGCGGTGGCAGCCACGGCACAGGCTCTGCTGCACCTCCGGGTGTCCGGCGGCGTGCTGTATCATCTTGCCTGCGCGGGAGCCGCAGCCCATGCCGATGTTCTTGAGAGTACCGCCGAAGCCGGTGGATTCGTGGCCCTTGAAATGGGTCAGGCTGATAAAGATATCCGCATCCATGATGGCGCGGCCGATCTTTGCCGTCTTGCAGTATTCGCCGTTCGGCACCGGCACCTCTGCTTCATCGGTGCCGCGCAGACCGTCCGCAATGATGACCTGACAGCCGGTGGTCATGGGCCAGAAGCCGTTCAGCTGGGCACAGGTGAGGTGCTCCAGTGCGTTCTTGCGGCTGCCCGGATACAGGGTGTTGCAGTCGGTCAGAAACGGCAGACCGCCCTGCTCCTTGCACAGGTCAGCCACCACCTTGGCGTAGTTGGGGCGCAGGAATGCCAGATTGCCCAGCTCACCGAAATGCATCTTGATGGCAACGAATTTGCCATCCATATCAATATCCTTGATCCCGGCGGCGATGCACACGCGGCGCAGCTTGTCCAGCAGGCTGGTGCCCACGGGACAGCGGAAATCTGTATAATAGACCTTGGATGCTTCCATAGCAGTTTCCTCCATTTTGTTTGCACGGCACGCTGCCGCATACTCTCTTTTTCCAGTATAGCACAACTTTTTCCAAAGAAAAAGAGCAGCGTAAAAGCGGCGGGTATCGTTTTTTGCCGTTTGCCTTTACGGCCTTTTCCCGTGAAAAACAACTCCGAAACGACCGCAGTCGTTTCGGAGTTGCAAACTATAAAAATACTAGAGCAAAGCGGCAAGCATTTAAAATCAGACGATCGCGGTAACTGCCGCCACCGCCAGTACGATGATGCCCAGCACGATGCGGTAGGCACCGAAGAACTTGAAGTCGTGGCGCTTGACGTAATCCATCAGGAAGCGGATGACCGCAAGGCTCACGCCGAAGGCCACCACGCAGCCCACTACCAGCACGGCGATCTCGGTGCCGGTCATGACCGAACCGCCCAGTACGAACTTGACCACCTTGAGCAGCGAAGCACCCGCCATGACCGGGATGGCCAGATAGAAGGTGAACTCGGCCACGCAGGCACGGGACAGGCCCAGCAGCAGGCCGCCCACGATGGTGGCACCGGAGCGGGATGTGCCGGGGATGATGGCCAGACACTGCCACAGGCCGATGATGAAGGCATCGCGGTAGGTGATCTGGTCCAGCCTTGTCACCTTGGGCGCGGCGCGGCGGTTCTCCACCACAAAGAACAGCACGCCGTAGAGGATGAGCATGGCGGCCACGGTGATGTAATTATAAAAATGATCTTCCATCCAGTTGTCCAGCGGGATGGAAGATCATTTTTATA